>Ga0247837_1000124_pt1 | contig 145377 bp, 80 predicted proteins | sample LaCtaG_2_FD_187115 | JGI IMG/M metagenome (GOLD analysis project Ga0247837, IMG submission 187115) | Freshwater microbial communities from meromictic Lake La Cruz, Castile-La Mancha, Spain - LaCruzMarch2015_14.5m | ecosystem: Environmental > Aquatic > Freshwater > Lake | place: Spain...
GTCCTTTCGTTTCCTCCAGAACAATCGCACCTCCTTCAAGCTGATCGGCATCTTGGCTCGTGTGGTTCTTTCATCCACATAGGTTTATATATTTACCGCACGCCTCGTGGCGCACCAGATGTTACGCGGAAAAATCTGCGTAACATCTGCGCTTTTTTTCTGTGTAACATCTGCGCGAAAAATATCCAGTAGGATGGTCTGCTGCAACAAATTTACTTTTTTGGAAGCATTTTGCGCGCTTTCTCCACCATTTCAGTGGATATATTGAAAAGGTTGGCAATGGCTGTATTATCCATGTTGGGGTCCTTTTGGATAAAGGCTACCAGCATGGTGAGTATGCCTTTTTCTTCGCCCTTTTCCATCCATTCCTCATACATTTCAAGCAGGAAAGGCTTAATTTCTTGTTGTTCAGCAGCAGATAATGCGTTTTCCATTTCTTTTAATTTTTAAAAAAAGCCCCAACTGCACATAACGCGCAGCCGGGGCCATTTCATTTTGCAATACCGCTTATTAGTGCTGTATCACAACTTTCACATATTTCACCTGATCGCCTGATTGTACCCCGAGGGTGTACATACCGCCTGGCAGATCGCTGTAGTTGAACAATTGCTGTAAGGTACCTGACTTGAAGTCGGCGGATTCGTAGCGTACTACTTGTCCGATGGCATTGTACAGCGTGAACGTAATTTCCTGTGCCGGTTTGGCGGTGATTTCTACCGTGTAAGCGCCCGTGTTCGGGTTCGGATACAGGTTGAATTGTTCCAGCCAGTTGGCATCTTCGATTCCTGTGGTATTCGTGATCGATACGGTTTTCTGCAACACGCTGCTACCGCAACCATTCATGGCAGAAAGCAACACGAAGTAAGTGCCGTTTTGCGCGTAAGTATGGGTTGGGTTGGCTTCTGTGCTGGTGGTACCGTCTCCGAAGTTCCACATGTACTGTTCGGCTTGTACCGAGTTGTTGACAAACGATACGGTTCCGCCATTTTTGCTGAAGTTGTACACCGCAGTCGGGTTGGTCATGGCAGCCACGTGGGTTTGTTTTTCAACCGTGTTCACACCTTGTGGATTGGTTACTTTCAGGGTCGCCATATAGTCGCCCGCCGTTTGGTAAGTTACCACTGGGCTTTGTTCGGTAGACGTTGCTGGCGAACCACCTGGGAAGTTCCACAACCATGCGGTTGGGTTACCTACCGATTCATCGCTGAATTGTACAGTAAATGGTCCCTCACACGTTGGGGTTGGTTGCGCATTGAAGGCTGCTACCGGTGGTACCTGACTGCTGGTGATGGTAATGACCGCCGTACAGTTGCCCACGTTTCCACTTGGATCTGTTACCTGCATTGGAACATTGTTCGCACCTAAGTTGCTGAGGTTGAACTGGAAGGTTCCGATCGACATCGCCAGATTTGCCGTTGGTGCGCAGTTGTCGCTGGTACCATTGTTGATCGTGGCGATTGTGATGTTTGCGGTTCCTGTTTGTCCCAATTCGAGGGTCACATTTTTACAAAGTGCCGTTGGTGCAGTTACGTCTTTTACCGTCAATACTTGCAAGTGTGAAACCGCATTGTTGTTGGCATCCGTCACCACCCATTTGCGGGTAATCGTGTAATTGTAGTGTTTGCTATCTGCTTCGTCCGCGTCTTGCGTACTTACTTCTGTTTGAACAATCTTAACGTTGCCTGCGCAGTTTTCGATTACCTGATTGGCCATCAATTGGAGCATTGCAGGTACCGCATCGCAATTCACCGTTGCATTTTCAGGCATGCTGATTGCGAACTGTGGCGGTGCAACATCCACAACCATTACCTGGAAGGAACAGATTGCTGTATTGCCGCTGGCATCCGTTGCTGTGTACACGATCGTGATCGGGTCGCCTGCTGGTATTTGAGAACCAGACACTGGACCAGAAGTTTGTACCACCGTTGGAACACCGCAGTTGTCGATTGCTGCCGGATCCGCCCAGTTTACTTTCGCAGAGCAGCCAGGGCCACCCGTTCCGTCGCAAGCCACCATAATCATCTGCGTTGGGCAGTTGAGGAAGGTTGGCGCAACTTCGTCGATTGCGTTGATGGTAAACTGTTCTGTATCAGAGCATTGACCGAATGTTGCCGTTACAGTGATCGTTGCTACGCCTGATTTAGCGGTGAAGCCCGGGATCACAGGGAACGCACTGCTTGCGGTTCCATCTACCAGACCTACTGCCGCACCACCTGTCCAACTGTAGTTTGCGCCGTAGATGCTGCTTACCAAAGTAAGCGGTGCAACGGTGCTGCCTGGGCAGATCGGACCGAGGTCGTTGATCGGCAGGATCGCGAACGGAATACCATCGTCAACCGTTGTGGTTGAAGCCACGGTACAGCCGCTGCCATCTGTCAAGGTCACGGTGTAAGTACCTGCAACCAGACCGTTTAAGGTAGTAAACGGATTCGCGGTTGGGCCTTGTGTTACGCCGTTCGACCAGTTGAAGGTGTATTGCGCAGGACCGTCGATCACAATTGCGTTGATTTTGCCGTTTGCAGCACCAGAGCAGGTTGCATCATCCGAGAGCAATATGACTCCTGGACTTGGCAATACCACCAGTTGTACTACATCAATATCGAAGCATCCAGCGGCATTTTCAAGGCGCGCCCAAATGTTTTTCGTCACCGAAGTGTACGTAAACGGTAATGGGTTGAGTCCTTGTTCTGCCAGGGTGTACGAATCGTAGTAAGTAACCGTAAATCCTTGTACTCCGTTTGCCACCTGTGCATCTGCATTGTGCAGGTTGAAGGTTGCGGTAGTGCCGTCGAATACATTTGGACAAACCTGGAGTTGTGCGACGTAAGCAATTGGTGCTGCGGCAACTTTCAGTTTGATGCTTTCAATGGCCAGGATCGTGCCGTTGGTATTCAATACCCGTGCATAGATGATGTCATTGTCGGCACCCAGATGCGGATTCGTCAAGGCAACAGAACCGGCTTGTGCGCCTGCTTGGGTAGCGTGGTAAGTCACCACGTGTGTACCAGCAGGATCCACCAGGATATTAGCGTTGTTCAAATTAAACAAGGCCGTACCCGCGTTTGGTATGTTTTCACATTCCGTCAGCACAATACCTTCTGGGCAGAAGCCAGCATCCAGCGAATGATCGGTGTATCCAGCAGGGCCCGTTGTGTACATAATGGTTGGCAGTTTATCCCAAGCCTTTCCTGACGCATTTGCAATTTCTGCATCCGAATCATTCAGGTCTGGGTAGTGTCCTGCACCCTGGTTGGCCACGGTGAGCGTATAATCTTTATTCGGCAGTTTCAATTTACCTTCAGCAAGGTCGAATTGCGTGGTAGTACCGTCTGTACCGAATACGATTTTGTAGTTATAGTTCGGTTTCACACTATCAAATTCGGCGGTTACGGTCCAGTTTTCACCTGGTGTACCCAAGCCGGTGAAGTAGTATTCACCCAAAGAGTCGGTTTTCGTGTTGGCCAGCAAAATACCGCTGTTGGCATCGTAGAGGCTTACCCAAACACCTGGAATTGGTGCTTCGCAAGCATCCTGTACACCGTCGCAGTTTTTATCTGCCCAAACCCGGTTACCCAATTGTAGCGGTGCATCATCGCACAAGGCTTCAAGATCACCCATGCTGTTTGCTTTACCGATGCCTACTTGGTTGAACACCGGATCGACAATGGTCAAGTCAATGCGTGTATTGCTACCATTGATCAGATCGTAGTAAGCAACGCCGCCGCCGATGGTGTATTCAGAAGTATTTGGACTTACAATTACACCCAAGACCTCTGTTTTACCTGGTACATAAACCAAACCACCTGCATCAGCATCCTGATGTACCGAACGTGTGTTATCGAAGAAGAACTCACCTCCAAATGGACCTTCGTTGTTGCCAACACCATACAGGCTGGTGCGGTTAATACCAGGTATTTTACCATTGGATTCGAGACGCCAGATACCGTTTTCGTCGAATGCTACCAGGATATCGCCACCCGTTGCGGCTGAAATCGGATTGCCTGTAGTGGTCGTTGGACGGAACTGACGGTAGCCTAACTGGTGACCTGTGCGGTCCATCAAACCGATAATCATCAAGCCTTCGCGGGTCATTTCGATGTTAGAAACCATCGCCTGGCCGCGGCAGCGGAATTCGGCGCCGGTTAAGCCACCACCCACTACTTCGAAGTTGCCTGCGGTAACAATAGCGGAAGGTTCGCCTGCACCGGTATTACCTACCCAGTTGCGTTCGCTGTATTCGTCTACCCAAGTTTCCCATTCTTTACACTGCGCCATGTTGGCGTTTACATTGCCAATAATGTCGCCGTGGTTGTATTGGTCACCGGTGAGTTCGAAGTCGAGTACTTTTTTCCACTGACCGCTTGCGATGTCGTATTCGTGGATCGAAGTAGAAAGGTCATCGCTGGTGCCGTTGTTTTCGCCGGTACAAACACCGCCGACATACACTTTACCTTTGTAAACTTTCAGACCCAGCGGACGGAAGACACCGTTGTTGCAGTTTGGCGCCGATTCGATCGGTATTTCGATCGAAGCAGGCGTACCCTGAATATTGCTGACTTTCACGAGGTTGCGGGTGTTCAAGTTGACCGTCCACAGTGTTTTGTAGTCGCTAGAAAGGTCAATGTCACCCAAACCTGCTTTACCAATTTTTGCAAACACATCTGAATCTTTGCTTGGAGTAGATTTGGTTGAAAGATCTGGACGATCTACAGAACCTACATTTGGCACTTCATACAGTGGTGTTACAACTGGTATTTCATTTACGTATTCGATTCGGTAAATACCGCCCAGGCCAAGTTCACCCAAGCCAACGTGGCGTTTGAGGAAGGCCGAAGCGTACAAGAATTTGTTGGTACGATCCCATGCGAGGCCGTAAATAGATCCAAGTTTATCGCTTGCCGGTACTTCACCGAAGATGTTATCTGGATTCACCGCATCGTACGGGAAGAGTCCTACCGAAGTATTGTTCACCAATTCGGCCAAACCTTGGGTAAAGGTTGTGAAGGCCACATTTGGTTTGTCCTGACAGTAATCATCCGGGTTGTAGAAACCTACGCTGATGCCGCAATTTGCCTGATCGATGAATTGTACTGAAGTTCCGTTGGCTGGTCCATGGAAAGAAGGCACCAAGAAACTTTGTGTTGGTACAAATTCGATCCGGTATGGATAGTTGTTCAAACCATTGAACAAGAAGTATCCATCGGCAGCCGTCAGCATCGAATCAACTGGTTCAGGATTGCCGCATTCGTACAAGAACACTTTGATGTTTGGCAAGCCTGTTTCGTCTATTCCGAATGCACCGTTTGTATTGAAGTCATTGAAGGCAATACCGCCCAGGTTACCGCCCACGGTCACCGAAGTGATGGCCACACAGCCATTTGCATCGGTAATGGTGATGGCATAGGTACCTGCTGCTACATTTTGGATGGTAAACGGTTGCGTAGCAGCCGTTCCTGTTCCAGTGGTAACACTATTCGCCCAGTTGTACGTGTAAGGACCTGCGCCGTTGTCGACCTTAATTGTGATCGTTCCGTTGGTTCCGTTACAAGAGATGCCTGTGCTGGTTGCGGTTGCATTCAACAGACTCAAGTGCGTGATAATCGTCGTCACCGTACCAGAGCAGCCATCGGCGCCCGTTACAATGATGGTATAAGTACCTGCTTCGAGGTTGTTGATCTCAAACGGTTCTGTTGCAGCCTGACCTGTACCGGATTGGCCGTTGGTATTGGTCCAATAGTACGTGAAGCCAGGTACGCCGTTTAATACGTCGATGATGATTTTTCCGTCGCTTCCGCCGCACAGTGTAGCGCAAACAGGCAGGGCCGTCAACATCATACCGGTTGGTTGATCTACGGTCACGTTGGTGACTGCGGTACAACCTGCTGCATCGGTAATAGTGATGCTGTAGTTGCCAGAAGCCAGACCCATTACAAGAATTGGATCGTCGCTGGTTGGTCCGCCCTCTCCTACCGAGCCATTGGTGGTGTTCACCCACTCAAAGGTGTATGGTGCAGTGCCGCCGGTTACGTCTACCAAGATTTTACCGTTTGCCTGACCGCATCCTGGTGCGCAAAGTTGCGTTCCGACAGCAGTGAGGATACAGCCGCCGTTGTTACAAGTTACGGTTGCGCAGGTCGTTTTAGTACAACCTTTCGAATCGGTGATGGTAACACAGTATGTTCCGACACCAATGCCCGACAGATCTTGCGTCGTCGCACCATTGCTCCACAAGTAAGTGTAAGCAGGCGTACCACCCGTTACGGTCAAGTCAATTGCGCCGTTGTTTACATTGCAAGTGGCTGCTGTAACCGTTGTAATCGGGTTGATTTGCGTTGGTTGCGTTACCGTAGCACAGATCGTTGAAGTACATCCGTTTGCAGCCGTTACTGTAACACAGTAGGTATTTGCAGTCAGGTTATTCAAGTTCTGTGTAGTCGCACCATTGCTCCACAAGTAAGTATATGGTGTTGTTCCGCCAGTTGCTGTCAGGATGATCGCACCCGTGTTGCCGCCGAAGCAATTTACCGAAGTAGTTGCTACTGCGAGCACTGGTCCGCCTGTTTGTTCAACTGTTGCACATACCGTTTTGGTACAGCCTTTAGAGTCTGTAACCGTTACACAGTAGGTTCCGGTAGCCAAGCCCGTCAAGTTTTGCGTTGTTGCGCCATTCGACCACACAAATGTGTAAGAAGGCGTACCACCTGAAACCGTCAGCGTCACTGTACCGTTGGTGTTTCCACAAGTGGCAGCGGTTGTTGTCGTTGCGAGCGTCAGTTGTGTTGGCGTACCAACCACTGCACTGATAATCACGGAGCAACCATTTCCATCTGTAACCGTGATGGAGTAAGTACCAGCAGTCACATTGTTGATGTTAAATGGCTCATTGGCGATGCCATTGCCCTGGCCGGTTGTCACACCATTGTTCCAGTTGTATGCGTAGTTAGGCGATCCGTTGGTTACATCCACCGTGATTACACCGTCGTTTCCGCCGAAGCAATTTACAGGCGTTGTATTGGCGGTAGCAGCGATGCCTGAAATTTGTGGTACTACTACATTCACCACCGTTGTACAAGCATTGGCGCCTGTGATCGTGATAGAGTAGGTACCCGCGCTCAGGTTATTGATGGTAAATGGTGCCGTTTGTGCAACACCTGTACCCGAATTGCCGCCGCTGTTCCAGTTATAACTATATGGTGCCGATTGACCACCTGTAATTACCACCGTAATCGTTCCGTTGGCCACACCACATCCAGCAGCAGTGCCGGTTGCGGTTGCCGTAAGTGCTACAGACGGTGCGATGGTTGCGCAAGTTGTTGCGGTACAGCCATTTGCTTCCGTAACAGTCACACAGTAGGTTCCTGCCGCGAGGCTATTCAAATCTTCGGTTGTTGCACCATTCGACCACAGGTAAGTGTAAGGCGTTGCGCCACCTACAGCCGTCAGGTTAATCGAACCGTTGTTATTTCCACAAGTCGTATTTACAATCGCAGTCGTCAGGTTTGGTCCACCAGTTTGAATTACGGTTGCGCAAGTAGTTTTCGTACAACCATTTGCATCCGTAACGGTCACACAGTAAACGCCACCAACCAATCCGGTGAGTTGTTGTGTTGTTGCGCCGTTCGACCATTGGTAAGTATAATTTGGTGTTCCACCGGTTACAACCAAGGTCACCGTACCATTCTGATTTCCGCAGGTTGCAGGCGTTGCCGTAGCAGTAAGATCAAGCACCGTTGGTTGCGTAACGGTAGCGCAAATGGTTGCGATACAACCGCCTGCATCTGATACAGTTACACAATAAGTACCCGCAGCGAGGTTGTTCAAATCCTGCGTAGTAGCGCCATTTGACCACAGATAAGTGTAAGGTGCAGTGCCGTTGGCTACGCTCAGGTTAACCGATCCATTGTTGCCGCCGAAGCAAGTTACGTTGGTAGTTGCAACCGTGAGGGTTGGTCCGCCGATAGACTGAACTGTTGCACAAGCCGTTCCGGTACATCCGTTGGCCGCCGTTACCGTCACACAATAGGTACCTGCTGTAAGGCCGGTCAAATTCGCTGTTGTAGCGCCCGTGTTCCACAAGTAGGTGAATGTTCCGGTAGATCCAGTTACAGAAGTCGTTACCGTGCCATTTGCACCGCCGCAGGTTGCGGATGTTGCTGTTGCAGATACGGTCAAACCGCCGCTTCCGATCACTTCGAATGCTTTCGTTTTGGTACAACCGTTGGCGTCTGTAACCGTTACCGTGTAAGTACCGGCCGAAAGATTTGCCAAATCTTGTGTAACTGCGTTGTTTGACCACAAGTAAGTGTATTGTGGAGAACCGCCCGTTACCGTGATGTCAATGGTTCCGTTAGACTGTCCGCAAGAAGCGTTGCCAGCCACACCGTTGATGGTGATCGGTTGTGATGGACCACCTACAATGTACGTTTTAACCAAAGTACAACCTTTGATATCGGTGATGGTCACGTTGTAAATACCGGAAGGAATGTTCACCAGGTCTTCTGTTGAAGCAAACTGGTAGTTCCATTGGTAAGTATATCCGCCATAACCGCCAGAAACCGTTTGGTTGATGCTGCCTGTGTTGGTACCGTAGCAAGTAACTGGAGTTACTGCGGCGGTTGCACTCAAAGCAGGAACGCAAGGAATATTTGCGGAAAGTTCTGCTGTACAACCATTTGCGTCGGTAACCGTCACTGTGTAAGCGCCACAATCTACCTGGTACAAGTCCTGGAAAGTAGAACCATTTGACCATTGGTAAGAGAATGGTGCCGTTCCACCGGTCACCGTCAAGTTGGCATTACCGGTATTGCTACCACCACATGGCGGATCCACAGACACTACTGCGCCTAAAGTGAGCGGTGCTGGTTGTGTGATCGTTGCCGTGAGTGATTTGGTACAGCCATTTGCATCCGTTACTGTTACGGTGTAAGTACCTGCAGAAAGGTCGTTGATATCCTGGGTGGTTTGTCCGTTCGACCACTGGTAGGTATAGGCTGGTGTACCACCGCTTACACTCAAGTTGATCGAACCATTGTTACCACCGAAGCAGGAAACATTTACTTTCGTAGAGGTGAGCACCAAGAGCGTTGGCTGCGTAACCGTTGCAGAAGTTGTTTTTGTACAACCACTTGCATCGGTTATGGTCACCGTATAGGTTCCTGCAGTTAAGTTATTCAAGTCTTCCGTAGTGGCGCCGTTGTTCCAAAGGAATGTATAAGGTGCCGTTCCGCCGCTCACCGTGAGGTTGATTGCGCCGTTGTTGCCACCATTACACAGTACATTGGTAACCTGGGTTGTCGCGATAATCTCTGGATTCTGGATAACCGTTACACAAGTGGTTGCGGTACATCCTTTCGTATCCGTTACGGTTACACAGTACGTGTTTGCCGGAACATTATTCAAGTCTTGCGTGGTAGCGCCATTCGACCACAAGTAGGTGTAGGCTGGTGTGCCACCTGTTACCGTGAGGTCTACCGAACCGTTAGACTGGCCGAAGCAGGCGTCGTTGGTCATCACCGCAGTTGCAACCAAGAGTTGTGGTTGCGTGATGGTTGCGGTTACAGACTTCGTACAGCCATTTGCATCGGTTACAGTTACAGTGTAGGTACCCGCAGTTACATTATTCAAGTCTTCCGTCGTTGCGCCGTTCGACCACAAGTATGTGTAAGCAGGTGTGCCGCCATTTACCGTCAGGTTAACCGAACCATTGCTGCCGCCGAAGCAGGATACGCTGGTAGTTACCATGGTTAATCCGAGTGCGGTTGGTTGCGTAATGGTTGCTGATGTTGTTTTGGTACAGCCATTAGCATCGGTTACGGTTACGGTATAAACACCCGCGATCAAGTTAATCGGGTCTTCTACTGTTTGACCATTTGACCACAAGAAGGTGTAAGGCGCGGTGCCTCCATCAGCGGTCAAATTAATTGCGCCATTGTTACCGGCAAAGCAGGAAACAGGGGTCGTTGTTGTGGTCAACACAATCGTTGGTTGCGTGATTACCGCATTTGCTACCGCAGTACAGCCATTTGCATCTGTAATAATTACAGAATAACTGCCTGCCGGCAAATTCGTGCGATCCTCTGGGTTGTTGGTGCCCGGCAGATCCAACCAGTCGAAGTTGTAAGGCAATGCGCCACCTGTTACGGTGATGTCAATTGCGCCGTTGGTTCCGCCATTACAGATCACGTTGGTCGTGCTCACCTCTACGGAGAGGTCAGACAATTGTGATACTACCACCGGCAATACCTTGGTACAATTGTTTGCGTCTTTCACAGTTACGGTGTAAGTACCAGCCGTTAAGCCGCTCAAATCCTGGGTTGTTGCGCCGTTCGACCAAACGTAGGTGTAAGCAGGTGTGCCACCGATTACAGTCAAGTCAATTGTGCCGTTGCTGCCACCTGTACAAGATACTACTGGCGTGCTGGTTGCGCTCAGTTCGATCACCGTTGGTTGGGTGACTGTACCTGTAAATACAGCAGTACATCCTTTCGCATCGGTTACCGTTACGGTGTACGTATTGGCAATCAAATTGTTGATGTTCTGCGTATTAGCACCATTTGACCACAAGTAAGTGTATGGGGTAGTTCCGCCATTTACAGTTAATATAATCGCGCCGTTGTTGCCACCGAAGCAAGAAACATCCGTAATTGTACCGTTTGCTGTCAGCAAGTTTGGTTGCGTTACGGTTGCGGATGCAGTTTTCGTACATCCGTTTTCGTCTGTTACGGTTACCGTGTAAACACCGGCAGTCAGATCATTGATATTTTGTGTTGTCGCGTTATTCGACCACAAGTAGGTATAGCCTGGCGTACCACCGCTCACATTGAGGTTGATGGCGCCATTTGCACCCTGGAAGCAAGATACATTGGTTACAGTGAGTACCGGATTCAACACAGTCGGCTGACCGATGGTGAAGTTCGCGATTTTCACACAGCCATTTGCATCTGTAACGGTTACTGTGTACACACCAGCCGTGCGGTCGGTAATGTCTTCAGGATCCGTATCTGGTGTTTGTGCACCGTTATAGCTCCAGTCGTACGTATAGTTTGGTGTGCCGCCTGTAACTGTGATGTCAATTGCACCGTTGTTACCGCCGAAGCAAGAAACATTGGTTACATCACCCGTTAAGGCGAGCGACGTTGCTTCTTCAACAATCGATTCATTTACTTGCGTACAACCGTTTGCATCGGTTACTGTTACGGTATAAATGCCCGCTAACAGGTTTGAAATATTTTTGGTCGTAGCGCCAGTTGACCACAAGTAAGTATAAGCAGGGGTTCCTCCGGTTACTGTCAGGACAATTGCACCAGAATTACCGCCGTTACAAGCCACATTAGTGATTTGTGTGGACAGTACAATTGGATTAGGCTGTGTTACTTCGGTTGAAGTAGAAGCCTGACATCCGTTTGCATCTGTTACCACTACCCCGTAATTACCAGCAGGCAGGTTGTTAATATCCTGCGATGTGCTGCCGTTTGTCCAAGAGTAGGTGTAAGATGGCGTACCACCCGTTACTACCAGATCTACCGAACCATTGGTGCCGCCTGGGCAAGAAACGTTGGTTGGTGTAGCCGTAAGGAGGATCTGTGTAGGTTCGGTAATGGTTGCTGTTACAACTTTGCTACATCCGTTTGCATCCGTAACCGTTACCACATAGGTACCAGCAGGCAAGTTATCTTGATCTTGTGTAGTCAGACCATTTGACCAAACGTAGGTGTAGTTTGGTGTACCGCCGCTCACCGTAAGGTTGATCGCGCCGTTACTTCCACCGTTACACAATACATTTTCAACAGTAAAGCTGGTTACCAAAGCAGTAGGCTGTGTCACTACAGTCGTAGTTGACGCTACACATTGGTTTGCATCTGTTACTGTTACGGTATAAGTACCTGCTGGAATGTTCGTTAAGTCTTCGGTAATTGCCAGATTTGACCACAAGTAGGTAAAGGCAGGCGTACCACCAGATACAGTTAAGTTAACTGCGCCGGTGCTGTTGCCATTACACAACACATTGGTTATGGTGGTGCTCAGGGCAATTGCCTGAATTTCAGTTACCGTAGCGCTGGTCGTTGCAGTACATCCTTGTGCGTCGGTTACCGTTACAGTATAAGTACCGCCACCAATGTTTGCAAGATCCTGCGTAGTTGCGCCATTCGACCATAGGTAGGTAAATGCAGCGGTACCACCTGTAACCGTAAGATCAACTGAACCTGTGTTGCCACCGAAGCAAGAAGGATTGGTTACCTGGGTGCTAAGCGTCAGCAAGTCTGGTTGTGTAATCGTTGCTACGGTTGTTTTTGTACAACCATTTGCATCCGTTACGGTCACGGTATAAGTACCTGCAGTGAGGTTACTCAAATCCTGGGTAGTTGCTGCATTCGACCACAAGTAAGTATAAGCACCGGTACCACCCGTTACACTCAGGTTTACTGCACCATTTGCACCGCCGAAGCAAGAAACATTGGTTACTGTATGTGTGAGTATAATTTCAGTTGGCTGCGTCACCGTTGCCACCGTTGTTTTTGTACAACCATGAGCATCGGTGATCGTTACGGTGTAAGTACCTGCAGTGAGGTTTGCCAGATCCTGCGTTGTTGCAGTATTTGACCACAAGTAAGTGTATGGTGCAGTACCGCCTGTTACTGTCAGGTCAATGGCGCCGTTGGTTCCATTGAAACAACTTACGTTGGTTACTGTGGTATTGGCAGCCAAAACAGTTGGTTGTTCGACAGTACCAGTGATTGATTTCGTACAACCGTTTGAATCTGTTACCGTTACGGTGTACGTTCCAGCCACCAACGTCGCGATATCCTGGGTAGTGAAACCATTTGACCACAAGTAAGAATAAGGTGTAGTACCACCTGTTACGGTCAAGTCAATTGCACCATTATTACCACCGAAGCACAGGACATTCGTAATATTCACATTCAGTGCCAATGGCGCAGGTTGCGTAATGGTCGCTGAGAACACTTTCGTACATCCGTTCGTATCAGTGATGGTAACCGTGTAAGTACCTTCTGTCAAACCAGTCAAATCCTGGGTAGTAGCACCATTCGACCACAAGTAAGTGTAGCCTGGTGTACCGCCGCTTACGGAAAGGTCAATATTGCCATTTGAACCACCAAAGCAAGAAACATTGCCTGTAGTTGCCGAAGCAACCAATACCGGAGGTTCTGTTACTGTTGTACTTGTAGAGGCTGTAAAGCCGAGTGCATCGGTCACAGTCACGGTATAAGTACCTGGCGCCAAGCCACTGAGATCCTGTGTAGTTGCACTGTTCGACCACAAGTAGGTGTAAGGTGCAGTTCCACCAGTTACACTCAGGTCTATCGAACCATTTTGTGCATTGTAGCAATTTACATTTACTACCACAGTAGTCAGGTTGATGCTGGTGATGAAGCCTGCATCATAAGTCAGGTTGGTTTCGCCAGATGTCAGGGTTTCATTGCCTGTCATCAAAGAACCAACGTTTGCATCACTGTCAATTGCATCATCTGAACCAACATCTTGCGTAGTTGCTGTGTATTGGCTACCTGGTGAAGCGAAGGTAATTTTATAGGTACCTGGTTGCAGGTTGGAGAAGAGGTAAGCACCATTTGAACCGGTAAGGGTTGTTAAGTTTACACCTGTTCCATTACCTGTTGTGCCAGTCAGGGTTACCACCAAGGATGGAACGCCTGGCTCTCCTGCATCTTGTAAACCATCGTTATCCCAGTCAAACCAAACGAAGTTACCGATTGCCGCTGGAACATAGTAACCTGCATCATAAGTCAGGTTATTTTCACCAGAAGTCAATACTTCATTGATGGTCATACCATTTGCAATGTTTGCATCACTGTCTTTGGTATCGTCGCCACCTTGGTCTTGCGGTGTTGGCGTGTACGTTGCAGGCGTTGTAAAGGTCAATTTGTAAGTGCCCGGCTCCAAATTCGAGAACAAGTACGAGCCGCTGCCATTGGTGGTTGTAGTCAAGGTAACAGGTGTGCCATCACCAGTAGTACCGGTCAAGGTAACCAATACATCTGGGATACCTGGTTCGCCGCCATCCTGAACGCCATCGCCATCCAAATCATTCCATACAAAATTGCCGATTGAAGCAGGTTGGTAGTAACCCGCATCGTAGGTCAAGTTATTTTCACCAGAAACAAGCACCTCATTGGCAGTCATGCCGTTGGCAGTGTTTGCATCGCTGTCTTTGGTATCATCGCCACCCAAATCTTGTTCTGTAGGTGTATATCCTGCAGGGGTGGTGAAGGTCAGTTTGTACGTACCTGGCGCAAGGTTGCTAAACAGGTATTCACCGATGCCATTGGTGGTGGTGGTTGAGGTAACTGGTGTACCATTACCGGTAGTGCCGGTCAAGGTTACGGTTACCCCAGAAATGCCCGGTTCACCTGCATCTTGTGTACCGTCGCCATCCAGGTCATTCCATACGAAGTTACCAATAGAGGCTGGTTGGTAGTAACCGGCGTCGTACGTCAGGTTGTTTTCACCAGAAATCAGTACTTCGTTGATGGTCATGCCCGTTGCTGGGTTCACATCACTGTCGATCAAATCATCTGCACCCTGGTCCTGTGGCGTATTTGTATAGCCGCCTGGGGTTGTAAAGGTCAGTTTGTAAGTGCCCGGAACAAGGTTCGGGAACAAGTATTCGCCAATGCCATTGGTAGTGGTCGTCAAAGTTACCGATGCACCTGCTCCTGTAGTACCCGTCAAGGTAACTGCTACTCCTGGAATTCCAGGTTCGCCGCCATCTTGAATACCATCTGAATCCAAATCATTCCATACGAAGTTACCGATGGATGCTGGTTGGTAGTAACCTGCATCATACGTCAGGTTATTTTCACCAGAAACAAGGGTTTCGTTGATGGTCATGCCCGTTGCTGGGTTTACATCGCTATCTTTGGTATCATCGCCACCCAAATCCTGGGCAGTTACCGTGTAACCACCTGGGGTTGTGAACGTCAATTTATAAGTACCTGGCTCTAAGTTCGAGAACAAGTATTCCCCTGCGCCATTTGTTGTAGTGGTCAAAGTAACTGATTGGCCATCACCGGTAGTGCCGGTCAAAGTAACAGATACACCTGAAATACCTGGTTCACCTGCGTCTTGTGTGCCGTCGCCATCCAGATCGTTCCATACGAAGTTACCGATGGATGCTGGTTGGAAGTAACCTGCGTCATACGTCAGGTTGTTTTCACCAGAAACCAGGGTTTCATTGATGGTCATACCTGTTGCAGGATTCACATCGCTGTCTTTCGTATCATCGCCACCCAAATCCTGGGCAGTTACCGTGTAACCACCTGGGGTTGTGAACGTCAATTTGTAAGTACCTGGCTCTAAGTTTCCAAACAAATACTCGCCAACGCCATTTGTTGTAGTTGTCAAAGTAACTGATTGGCCGTCTCCAGTAGTGCCAGTCAAGGTTACGGCTACCCCAGGAATACCTGGTTCACCTGCGTCTTGTGTGCCATCGCCATCCAGGTCATTCCATACGAAGTTACCGATGGATGCTGGTTGGAAGTAACCCGCATCGTACGTCAGGTTTTGTTCACCAGAAGTCAATACTTCGTTGATGGTCATGCCTGTTGCAGGATTCACGTCACTGTCTTTCGTATCATCGCCACCCAAATCCTGGGCTGTTACCGTGTAACCGCCTGGGGTTGTGAAGGTCAATTTGTAAGTACCTGGTTCCAGACCGGCAAACAAGTATTCGCCAGCGCCATTCGTAGTGGTTGTCAAGGTAACCGGTGTGCCACCGCCGGTAGTGCCGGTCAGGGTTACGGTTACACCAGGAATACCTGGTTCGCCAGCATCTTGTGTGCCATCGCCATCCAAGTCGTTCCATACGAAGTTACCAATCGAAGCAGACTGGAAGTAACCCGCATCGTACGTCAAGTTATTTTCACCTGAAGTCAACACTTCGTTACTAGTCATACCAGTGGCCGGATTCACATCACTGTCCAAGGCATCATCTGCACCCTGATCTTGCAGGGTTGAGGTATAACCGCCCGGTGCTGCGAAGGTCAATTTGTACGTACCCGGAACAAGGTTCGGGAACAAGTATTCGCCCGCTGCATTGGTGGTGGTCGTCAAGGTTACGGCATTACCAGCACCCGTTGTACCCGTTAAGGTAACCGATACACTTGGGATACCTGGTTCACCCGCATCTTGAATACCATCTGCATCGATATCATTCCATACAAAGTTACCGATGGATGCTGGTTGGTAGTAACCTGCATCATAAGTCAGGTTATTTTCACCAGAAACCAGGGTTTCGTTGATGGTCATGCCCGTTGCTGGGTTTACATCGCTGTCTTTGGTATCGTCGCCACCCAAATCCTGAGCAGTTACCGTGTAACCACCTGGGGTTGTGAAGGTCAGTTTATAAGTACCTGGCTCTAAGTTCGAGAACAAGTATTCGCCTGCGCCATTTGTTGTAGTGGTCAAAGTAACTGATTGACCATCACCGGTAGTGCCGGTCAAAGTAACAGATACACCTGAAATACCTGGTTCACCTGCGTCTTGTGTGCCATCGCCATCCAGATCGTTCCATACGAAGTTACCGATGGATGCTGGTTGGAAGTAACCTGCATCGTAGGTCAGGTTGTTTTCACCAGAAACCAGGGTTTCATTGATGGTCATGCCTGTTGCAGGATTCACATCGCTGTCTTTCGTATCATCGCCACCCAAATCCTGGGCAGTTACCGTGTAACCACCTGGGGTTGTGAACGTCAATTTGTAAGTACCTGGTTCCAAGTTTCCAAACAAATACTCGCCAACGCCATTTGTTGTAGTTGTCAAAGTAACTGATTGGCCGTCTCCAGTAGTGCCGGTCAAGGTTACGGCTACCCCAGGAATACCCGGTTCACCCGCATCTTGTGTGCCATCGCCATCCAGGTCATTCCATACGAAGTTACCGATGGATGCTGGCTGGAAGTAACCTGCGTCGTATGTCAGGTTTTGCTCACCAGAAGTCAATACTTCGTTGATGGTCATACCCGTTGCCGGATTCACATCACTGTCTTTCGTATCATCGCCACCCAAATCCTGTGCTGTTACGGTGTAACCGCCAGGTGTGGTGAAGGTCAATTTGTAGGTACCTGGTTCCAGACCAGCAAACAAGTATTCGCCAACGCCATTCGTAGTGGTGGTCAAGGTAACTGGTGTGCCACCGCCAGTAGTGCCCGTTAACAATACACTTACACCAGGAATACCTGGTTCGCCAGCATCTTGTGTGCCATCGCCATCCAAGTCATTCCATACGAAGTTACCAATGGAAGCAGCCTTGTAGAAACCAGCATCCCAAGTCAAATCACTTTCGCCTACTGCAAGAACCGTAGGAATCGTTTGTTGGGTACCTGGTGCTGCATCACTATCAGCGGCATCGTTACCACCTTGGTCTTGGCCTGTAAGCACATAACCACCAGCAGGTGTTCCAAAGGTTACCTGATAGGTTCCAGGAACCAAAAGCGAGAACAGATAGAAACCAGTGGCATTTGTAGTCGTATTGAGGGTTACAGGGTTACCATCTACCGTTGTTCCGGTTAAAGTGACAGGAACACCTGCAATACCAGGTTCGTTTCCATCCTGCACGCCATCCGCATCAATATCTTCCCAAACGTAATTACCCAGTTCTGAACAGAGTGTCGAGTTCACGGTAACCGTTACCTGGTCGCTGTTACCAACATTACCGATGAATGTTTCAACACCGGTTGTTGGATCAACATACCACACCTCGCCCATATCAGTTGCCGTATTTATGGTTGTTTGATTCAACACCAAACTATATTTCCATTTGAATTCTTCATCCGACTGACCGTTGTTGTCGTTATCAATGAAGTTCAACACACAGTTACCATTCAAATCGCACAGTTGGTTGCCGTTTTGCGCACAGGTTACCCAATAAATACCGTTGCACACAAAAGAACCTGGCATGTTATTATCAACCGCAGAAACATTGCGGATTTCAATACCAGGCGCACCACCCAACATGCGGGTAATCAAGGTATATTCTACTTCTTCACCAGCACAGATTTCCGTTTTGTTGGCCATTTTGTCCATGTTGATAAACACACCGGTATAATTACCTGGGTCAGTGTCGGTCAAAGGTGGACCAAATGGTGTATTATTCGGTAATACTGGCTGTGCATTTACGGTACCAATATTGGTATGCATGCCCAATAGTGCTGGCGCTGTAACCGTGCAAGTTTGGCTCGCACCTTGTGCCAGGAACGGAATGGTACAAACTGCACCATAAATATTGTCCGTCACGACCACATTGCTCAAGTTCATGTTACCGGTGTTGGTCACCGTGAACGTAAAGGTTACGGTTGGAGGCGCACCTGGCGGAACCAGAATAATCACACCTGGCTGAGTATCGGCGTCTTGTCCATTTACAAATTTTTCCAAATCAACCGAAGGCTGTGCCTGGTAGAAACCAGCATCCCAAGTCAGGTCGTTTTCACCTGAAATCAATGCAGTATTCACAGTTTGCTGGGTACCTGCTGGTGCATCGCTGTCTAATGCATCATCACCACCCTGATCCTGTGGAGACAATAAGTAGCCACCCACTGGAGTTCCGAAGGTAATATTATAAGTACCCGGCTGCAGGTTTGCAAAAATGTAGAAACCTGAAGCATTGGTCGTGGTGGTCAAGGTTACAGAAGAACCCGTTCCTGTGATACCATTTAAGGTAACTGGCACACCCACAATACCTGTTTCACTGCCATCCTGAATACCGTCCTGATCTACATCGTTCCAAACGTAATCACCGATAGATGCAACTTGGTAGAAACCAGCATCATAAGTGAGGTTATTTTCGCCTGCAATCAATATTTCATTGATGGTCATACCATTTGAAATATTGGCATCGCTGTCTTTGGTATCGTCACCGCCCAAATCTTGCGCAGTTGGCGTGTATCCTGCAGGTGTTGCAAAGGTCAGTTTGTACGTACCTGGCACCAAATTGCTAAACAGGTAGTCTCCATTCGCACCAGTAGTAGTGGTTAGAGTAACTGGCACACCCAATTGATCGGTACCAGTCAGGGTTACCAATACATTCGGAATGCCTGGTTCACCTGCATCCTGAACGCCATCCGCATCCAAGTCGTTCCATACAAAATTACCAATAGAAGCAGGCGTACAGTTTAATGGAGCGTTGTATGCATCTACAAAAGTATTCAAGCAAGTTGCATTAAAGGCTGCCGTTACATCTACACCTTGCCCGCCATTCGACGGCAAACCGGTAATGGTAACCACTTGTGTTCCGCTCGAACCTTGTGCAATATTGATCGTTGTTGAACCACCTTGTGTGGTCGTCACGGTTATGCTGGTGCTTGGCGCATTCGTCCAGGTCACCGAAACATTTACAGAATAGGTATTGGTTAATGGATCACAAACGCTTGGGATCGCACTCACCACCGAAATGGTCGGTTGTAATACCGTTGCAGAAGTAGTTGCGGTACAACCACGTGCATCTGTAACGGTGATTTGGTAGGTTCCAGCCAACAAGTTTGGAATGATAAATGGCTCAGTAGCAATACCTGAACCGCTTCCGCTTGCGGCACCGCGTGTCCAGTTATAACTGTAATTCGCTACACCAGCGGTTACATCCACACTGATCTGACCATCAGAAAGTCCGGTGCATGTAGCAGGACTTGCCGTAGCCACCAGGGTTACCGCTGGCGGTTGCGTTATGGTTGCGCTGATTGTACCGGTACAACCGTTTGCATCGGTCACCGTTACGGTGTACGTACCCGCAGTCAACCCTGAAATATCTTGTCCATCATTGTCCGGATTTTCAGGACCGTCGTTGCTCCAGTCATAAGAGTAAGATCCGGTTCCGCCGGTTACTGAAATATTGATCACGCCATCATTACCACCAAAGCAGGTCACATTGATGGTGTTGTCTACCACAGGCGTTACCGGGTTTGGCTGTGTCAAGGCAATACCGGTTGCTTTTGTACAACTGTTGCCATCCGTAACCGTAACGGTGTAAACACCTGCGATCAAACCAGACAAATCCTGTGGATCGTTGTCTGGGTTTTCTGGTCCATCGTTGCTCCAGTCATAAGTATAGGTACCAACACCACCATTTACCGTCAAGTCAATGGTACCGTTTGAACCACCGAAGCAAGACAAGTTATTTACGGTAAATATAAAGGTGATCTCGGTTGGTTGTGTAATGGTAGCCGAGGTCGTTTTGGTACAACCATGACTGTCAGTAACTGTTACGGTGTAAGTACCGGCTGCGCGGTTGCTCAAATCTTGCGTTGTTGCGCCATTTGACCACAAATAAGTGTAAGCAGGAGATCCGCCCGTTACAACTAAATCAATCGAGCCATTGGTTCCTTCGTAACAAGTAACATTGGTTACGGTCGTTGCCAAAACTAAGTTTGTTGGTTGATCTACGGTTGCAACGGTTGTTTTGCTACAACCGTTTGCATCTGTAACAGTTACGGTGTAAGTACCGGCAACTAAATTGCTGATATCCTGTGTGGTTGCGTTGTTCGACCACAGATAAGTATATCCAGGTGTACCGCCGCTTACGGTCAGGTCAATCGAACCATTGTTTCCACCAAAACAAAGCACTGAAACGGTCGTAGTCGAAAGTACCACGGTTGTTGGTTGTGCTACGGTAGCAACGATTGTTTTTGTGCAATTGTTTGCATCCGTCACGGTAACCGTATAAGTACCCGCCAACACATTGCTCAGGTCTTGTGTGGTGGCTGCATTCGACCACAGGTAAGTATAACCTGGGGTACCACCACTTACGGTCAAATCAACCGCGCCGTTGCTTGCATTGTTACAAGCAGCCGGGGTTGTGGTAACGCTCAATACAACCAAAGTAGGCTGATTGATGGTTGCAACTGCGGTTTTAGTACAGTTTTGTGCATCGGTGATGGTAACCGTGTAGGTTCCAGCAGTCAATACACTTATATCCTGCGTTGTTGCGGTGTTTGACCAAATGTAGGTATATGGCGTTGTGCCACCATTTACTGTCAAATCAATTGCGCCGTTGTTACCTCCAAAGCAAAGCACATTGGTCACCACCGTCGAACTTGTCAGTGCATTGGGTTGTGTAATGGTTGCTGAAATGGTTTTAGTACAATTGTTTGCGTCTTTCACGGTAACGGTATAGCTACCTGCTACCAAATTGGCAACATCCTGCGTGGTTGCACCAGTCGACCAAACATACGTATAGCCGGGTGTTCCACCGCTTACATTCAAATCAATCGCGCCATTTGAACCACCAAAACAAGAAACATTGGTTACAATGGTAGAAAGACTGATATCGGTTGGTTGTGTAACTGTTGCAGTGGTTGTTTTTATACAACCGTTTGCGTCGGTTACCGTCACGGTATAAGTATTTGCAACCAGGCTGTTCAAATCCTGTGTCGTCGCACCATTCGACCATACATAAGTATATGGTGTCGTTCCGCCCGATACACTCAGGTCAACCGTTCCATTTGAACCACCAAAGCAGCTCACAGGCGTAGTTGTTGCTGAAAGCACCACCGTAGTGGGCTGAATTACAATTGCACTGATTGTTTTAGTACAATTGTTTGCATCGGTCACAGTGACCGTGTAAGTACCTGCTGCCAAACCTGTTACATCTTGGGTCGTTGCCCCGGTTGTCCAGAGGTAGGTATATGCTGGCGTACCACCGCTCACACTGAGGTCAATTGCGCCATTGTTAGCACCATTACACAGGGTTGGCGTTGGAACAGCCGATAATACCAACAAGGTTGGTTCGGTAATGGTTGCAGCGGTTGTTTTAGTGCAATTGTTTGCATCCGTTACAGTTACAGTATACGTTCCTGCGATCAGGTTGCTTACATCCTGCGTAGTTGCAGTGGTAGACCAAACATACGTGTAAGGAGCAACACCACCAGTCACGGTAATATCGATTGAACCATTATTTCCACCAAAGCAAAGCACGTTCACTTGTGTTTTAGTGATGGCAAGAGCGGTCGGCTCGGTTACCGTTGCAACACTTGTTTTGGTGCAATTATTTGCGTCTGTTACGGTCACCGTATAGGTTGCGGCCGTAAGGGTATTAATGTTTTGTGTAGTCGCGCCATTTGACCATAAATAGGTATAACCTGGCGTACCACCGCTTACAGTAAGCGTCACGGTGCCGTTGTTACCGCCATTACAACTTACGTTGGTTGCAGTAGTATTTACTACAAGCGCGGTTGGTTGTGTAACGGTTGCTGAAGTTGTTTTGGTACAGCTGTTGGCATCGGTTACAGTTACCGTATAGGTACCGGCTATTACATTCGTCAAGTTTTGGCTGGTTGCGCCGTTTGACCATAAGTAGGACAAAATGCCGGTTCCACCACTTGCGCTCAAGGTTACCGCACCGTTGTTGCCATTGAAACAACTTACGTTGGTTACCGTGGTTGAAAGCGCAATTTGCGGTGGCTGGGTCAACAAAATGCTTACCGCTTTGGTACAAGCATTTGCGTCTGTTACAGTTACGGTGTAAACGGTAGAAACCAGGTTGGCAATATCTTGGGTGGTTGCACCAGTCGACCATAAGTAGGTATAACCCGGTGTGCCACCAAATACGCTCAAATCAATTGCACCATTTGAACCGCCAAAACATGACAGATTCACTACAGAGAAGGCAAGGCTAATTTCAGTTGGCTGCGTTAAAGTAACAGTGGTCACTTTTGTACATGCATTAGCATCTGAAACAGTCACGGTATAGGTTCCTGCAGTCAATCCTGTCCGATCCTGTACATTGTTGGTGCCGCTCAAATCTTGCCAATCATACGTGTATGGTGCAACGCCGCCCGTTACGGCAAGATCAATTGCACCGTTTGCACCCTGGAAACAAGTTACGTTTGTATTTATTGTACTCAATACAAGTGCTGCCGGCTGGGTAATCGTCACTGAAGTAACTGCAGAACAACTGTTCGCGTCTGTTACGGTTACGGTGTAAGTGCCCGCTGCCAAACCGCTGCGATCTTGCGTTGTCGGCTGACCAGCACCCCAGTTGTATGTGTATGGAGCAGTTCCGCCTGTTACCGTCAAATCAATCGAACCCGTAGAAGCACCATTACACAATACATTTACTTGCGTTGTGCTCAAACTTGGTCCACCCGTATTATTTACGGTTGCACTGATGGTTTTGGTGCAATTGTTTGCATCAGTTACAGTTACAGTGTAAGTACCCGCTAACAAACCACTGCGATCTTGCGTGGTTGGCTGACCAGCACCCCAGTTATAAGTGTAAGGTGCAACACCACCATTTACCGTCAAATCAATCAAACCATTAGCGTTGCCACAAGTAGAGTTTACGGTGCTAACGCTCAAGGCGATATCCGTCGGCTGGGTAATGGTTACCGAAGTAGTTTTTGTACAGTTATTTGCGTCTGTAACCGTTACACTGTAGGTACCTGCCGCCAAACCACTGCGATCTTGCGTCGTTGGCTGACCAGCACCCCAGTTGTATGTATATGGTGCAACACCACCTGTTACCGTCAAATCAATCGAGCCAGTTGAAGCACCAAAACACAATACATTTACTTGGGTCGTGCTCAAGGCAAGTGCCGCTGGTTGTGTAATGGTTACAGAAGTAGTTGCAGTACAGTTGTTTGCGTCTGTTACGGTCACATTGTATGTGCCTGCTGCTAAGTTGCTGCGATCTTGTGTAGTTGGCTGACCAGCACCCCAGTTATAGGTGTAAGGTGCAACACCACCTGTTACGGTCAAATCAATCGAACCTGTAGATGCACCATTACACAACACATTTACTTGGGTTGTTGTCAAGGCCAAGGCTGCTGGTTGGGTGATCGTTACCGATGTAATCGCAGAACAACTGTTCGCGTCTGTTACGGTTACGGTGTAAGTGCCCGCTGCCAAACCACTGCGATCTTGCGTAGTTGGCTGACCAGCACCCCAGTTATAAGTGTATGGAGCAGTTCCGCCTGTTACCGTCAAATCAATCGAACCCGTTGATGCACCATTGCACAACACATTTACCTGGGTTGTAGTCAAACTTGGTCCACCCGTATTATTTACAGTTGCACTGATGGTTTTTGTGCAATTGTTTGCATCTGTTACAGTTACCGTGTAAGTACCCGCCATCAAACCGCTGCGATCTTGCGTCGTTGGCTGACCAGCACCCCAGTTATAAGTGTATGGTGAAACACCACCTGTTACGGTCAAATCAATTGAGCCATTTGCATTACCACAAGTTGAGTTTACAGTGCTTACGCTCAAGGCAATATCCGTTGGCTGGGTAATCGTTACAGAAGTCGTTTTAGTACAGTTGTTTGCGTCAGTAACCGTTACATTGTAGGTACCTGCTGCCAAACCACTGCGATCTTGCGTTGTTGGCTGACCAGCACCCCAATTGTATGTGTAAGGTGTAACGCCGCCTGTTACCGTCAAATCAATCGAACCAGTCAATGCGCCAAAACACAACACATTTACTTGCGTTGTGCTCAAGGCAAGCACCGTTGGCTGGGCAATCGTTACAGAAGTCGTTGCGGTACAGTTGTTTGCATCGCTCACCGTCACATTGTATGTACCCGCTGAAAGGTTGCTGCGATCTTGCGTAGTTGGCTGACCAGCGCCCCAATTGTATGTATATGGTGCAACACCGCCGGTTACCGTCAAATCAATCGAACCAGTCGATGCGCCAAAGCACAATACATTCACTTGTGTGCTTGTCACAACAAGTGCTGTTGGTTGTGTGATGGTTACCGAAGTGGTTTTTGTACAGTTGTTGGCATCCGTTACCGTTACGGTATAGGTGCCTGCTGTCAAACCACTGCGATCTTGGGTAGTCGGCTGACCAGCACCCCAATTGTAAGTATAAGGTGAAACACCACCTGTAACTGTCAAGTCAATCGAACCAGTAGCAGCGCCATTACACAACACATTTACCTGGGTTGTGGTCAAGGCAAGTGCCGTAGGCTGACTAATCGTTACCGTAGTAGTAGCAGTACAGTTGTTTGCGTCAGTAACCGTTACATTGTAGGTACCTGCCACCAAACCACTGCGATCTTGCGTCGTTGGCTGACCAGCACCCCAGTTGTATGTATATGGTGCAACACCACCTGTTACCGTCAAATCAATAGAGCCAGTTGATGCACCGAAACACAATACATTTACTTGGGTCGTGCTCAAGGCAAGTGCCGCTGGTTGTGTAATTGTTACAGAAGTAGTAGCAGTACAGTTGTTTGCATCCGTTACGGTCACATTGTATGTGCCTGCTGCTAAGTTGCTGCGATCTTGTGTAGTTGGCTGACCAGCACCCCAGTTATATGTATAAGGAGCAACACCACCTGTTACGTTCAAATCAATCGAACCTGTAGATGCACCATTACACAACACATTTACTTGGGTTGTTGTCAAGGCTAAGGCTGCTGGTTGTGTGATCGTTACCGATGTAATCGCAGAACAAGTGTTCGCGTCTGTTACCGTAACGGTGTAAGTGCCCGCTGCCAAACCACTGCGATCTTGCGTAGTTGGCTGACCAGCACCCCAGTTATAGGTGTATGGAGCAGTTCCGCCTGTTACCGTCAAATCAATCGAACCCGTTGATGCACCATTGCACAACACATTTACCTGGGTTGTAGTCAAACTTGGTCCACCCGTATTATTTACAGTTGCACTGATGGTTTTTGTGCAATTGTTTGCATCTGTTACAGTTACTGTGTAAGTACCCGCCATCAAACCACTGCGATCTTGCGTCGTTGGCTGACCAGCACCCCAGTTATAAGTGTATGGTGAAACACCACCTGTTACGGTCAAATCAATAGAGCCATTTGCGTTGCCACAAGTTGAGTTTACGGTGCTTACGCTCAATGCGATATCCGTCGGCTGGGTGATGGTTACCGAAGTCGTTTTGGTACAGTTGTTTGCGTCCGTTACGGTCACATTGTATGTGCCTGCTGCTAAGTTGCTGCGATCTTGTGTAGTTGGCTGACCAGCACCCCAGTTATAGGTGTAAGGTGCAACACCACCTGTTACGGTCAAATCAATCGAACCTGTAGATGCACCATTACACAACACATTTACTTGGGTTGTTGTCAAGGCCAAGGCTGCTGGTTGGGTGATCGTTACCGATGTAATCGCAGAACAACTGTTCGCGTCTGTTACGGTTACGGTGTAAGTGCCCGCTGCCAAACCACTGCGATCTTGCGTAGTTGGCTGACCAGCACCCCAGTTATAAGTGTATGGAGCAGTTCCGCCTGTTACCGTCAAATCAATCGAACCCGTTGATGCACCATTGCACAACACATTTACCTGGGTTGTAGTCAAACTTGGTCCACCCGTATTATTTACAGTTGCACTGATGGTTTTTGTGCAATTGTTTGCATCTGTTACAGTTACCGTGTAAGTACCCGCCATCAAACCGCTGCGATCTTGCGTCGTTGGCTGACCAGCACCCCAGTTATAAGTGTATGGTGAAACACCACCTGTTACGGTCAAATCAATTGAGCCATTTGCATTACCACAAGTTGAGTTTACAGTGCTTACGCTCAAGGCAATATCCGTTGGCTGGGTAATCGTTACAGAAGTCGTTTTAGTACAGTTGTTTGCGTCAGTAACCGTTACATTGTAGGTACCTGCTGCCAAACCACTGCGATCTTGCGTTGTTGGCTGACCAGCACCCCAATTGTATGTGTAAGGTGTAACGCCGCCTGTTACCGTCAAATCAATCGAACCAGTCAATGCGCCAAAACACAACACATTTACTTGCGTTGTGCTCAAGGCAAGCACCGTTGGCTGGGCAATCGTTACAGAAGTCGTTGCGGTACAGTTGTTTGCATCGCTCACCGTCACATTGTATGTACCCGCTGAAAGGTTGCTGCGATCTTGCGTAGTTGGCTGACCAGCGCCCCAATTGTATGTATATGGTGCAACACCGCCGGTTACCGTCAAATCAATCGAACCAGTCGATGCGCCAAAGCACAATACATTCACTTGTGTGCTTGTCACAACAAGTGCTGTTGGTTGTGTGATCGTTACTGAAGTAGTTTTTGTACAGTTGTTTGCGTCCGTTACCGTTACGGTATAGGTACCTGCTGTCAAACCACTGCGATCTTGGGTAGTCGGCTGACCAGCACCCCAATTGTAAGTATAAGGTGAAACACCACCTGTTACTGTCAAGTCAATCGAACCAGTAGCAGCGCCATTACACAACACATTTACCTGGGTTGTGGTCAAGGCAAGTGCCGTAGGCTGACTAATCGTTACCGAAGTAGTAGCAGTACAGTTGTTTGCGTCAGTAACCGTTACGTTATAAATGCCTGCTGCCAAACCGCTGCGATCTTGCGTGGTTGGCTGACCAGCACCCCAGTTGTATGTATACGGTGCAACACCGCCTGTTACCGTCAAATCAACCGAGCCGGTCGATGCACCGAAACACAACACATTTACTTGGGTCGTGCTCAAGGCAAGTGCCGCTGGTTGTGTAATTGTTACAGAAGTTGTTTTGGTACAGTTGTTAGCGTCTGTTACCGTCACGCTATAAGTGCCTGCTGCCAAACCACTGCGATCTTGCGTAGTTGGCTGACCAGCACCCCAGTTGTAGGTATATGGTGCAGTACCACCTGTTACCGTCAAATCAATCGAACCTGTAGATGCACCATTACACAACACATTTACTTGGGTTGTTGTCAAGGCCAAGGCAGCTGGCTGTGTGATGGTTACCGAAGTAATCGCAGAACAAGTGTTCGCGTCTGTTACTGTAACCGTGTAAGTACCCGCTGCCAAACCACTGCGATCTTGCGTGGTCGGCTGACCAGCACCCCAGTTATACGTGTAAGGTGATGTGCCGCCTGTTACCGTCAAATCAATCGAACCCGTTGATGCACCATTGCACAACACATTTACCTGTGTCGTGCTCAAACTTGGTCCACCAATATTGCTGACGCTCGCTGAAATAGTTTTCGTGCAATTGTTGGCATCTGTTACGGTTACCGTGTAGGTACCCGCTGCCAAACCGCTGCGATCCTGGGTCGTTGGCTGACCAGCACCCCAGTTATAAGTGTAAGGTGAAACACCACCTGTAACCGTCAAATCAATCGAACCATTCGAATTGCCGCAAGTGGCATTTACTGAAGTTACACTCAAGGCCAGTACCGTCGGCTGCGTGATTGTTGCAGATGTTGTTTTGGTACAGTTGTTCGCATCTGTTACCGTTACAGTATAAGTACCTGCCGCCAAGCCACTGCGATCTTGCGTGGTCGGCTGACCAGCACCCCAGTTGTAGGTATATGGTGCAGTACCACCTGTTACGGTCAAATCAATAGAGCCCGTGGAAGCGCCATTACACAACACATTTACTTGTGTCGTGCTCAAAGCAAGTACAGTTGGCTGCGTAACGGTTACCGTTGCAGTTGCTGTACAGTTATTGCCATTGGTCACAGTTACCGTGTAAGTCGCTGCGCTCAAATTCAAAATATTAAATGGCTCGGCGGTGATACCACTGCCGCTGCCTGATGTTGTTCCGTTGAACCAGTTGTAACTGTAGTTTGGTGTAGCACCTGCCGTTACATCAATCGTGATTTTTCCATTAGATCCGCCATTGCAAGATACCGGAGCGGCCGTAGCACTGATGGCCATCGGCGTATTTATCGTGATGGTCAATACATTCGATTCACCCAGGAATTCAATACAACCCGCACGACGTGAACAACGAATAAAGCAAGTTGTCTGCGTAATTACACCCGGATCGTAGGTCAACTGGTTGTTGGTACCTGGTGCTGGCGACCAGTTTGGATCGCCCAAACTTGGTGGCGTGCAGGAAGTAGTACTGTAAATCCACAAATATTCCGTTGCGCCATTGCCTGTGCCTCCCGATGGAAGGGTTACACTGGTAAATGCTGCTGGATTGAACGAACCACAGTTTGTTTGGCTACCAGCGATCGTACCACCATTGTTGTAGTTCAAATCTGGTGTCAACACCACAGCATCCGTCGCGGTACATCCATTGGCATCGGTTACTGTAACCGTCAAGGTTACTGCCGATGTTTGAATTGCAACCGTGATTGAACTGGTCGTCGCTGCATTGCTCCACAAATAAGTAAATGGTCCAACACCGCCCGTTACACTGGCAGTTTGGGTATAGTTTTCTGATCCGCAAACCGATTTGTTTGGCCCCAAATCAACCGACAAAACTGCTGGTTGGGTAATCGTTGCAGAAGTTGTTTTGGTACAGTTGTTCGCATCTGTTACCGTTACAGTATAAGTACCTGCCGCCAAGCCACTGCGATCTTGCGTAGTTGGCTGACCAGCACCCCAGTTGTATGTATATGGTGCAGTACCACCTGTTACGGTCAAATCAATAGAGCCCGTGGAAGCGCCATTACACAACACATTTACTTGGGTTGTTGTCAACGCCAAGGCCGCTGGCTGTGTGATGGTTACCGAAGTAATCGCAGAACAAGTGTTCGCGTCGGTAACAGTCACAGTGTAAGTACCCGCTGCCAAACCACTGCGATCTTGCGTGGTCGGCTGACCAGCACCCCAGTTATAAGTGTATGGTGACGTGCCGCCTGTTACCGTCAAATCAATCGAACCCGTTGATGCACCATTGCACAACACATTTACCTGTGTCGTGCTCAAACTTGGTCCACCAATATTGCTGACGCTCGCTGAAATTGTTTTTGTGCAATTGTTGGCATCTGTTACGGTTACCGTGTAGGTACCCGCTGCCAAACCGCTGCGATCCTGGGTCGTTGGCTGACCAGCACCCCAGTTATAAGTGTATGGTGAAACACCACCTGTAACCGTCAAATCAATCGAACCATTCGCATTGCCACAAGTGGCATTTACTGAAGTTACACTCAAGGCCAGTACCGTCGGCTGCGTAATCGTTGCAGAAGTTGTTTTGGTACAGCTGTTCGCATCTGTTACCGTTACAGTATAAGTACCTGCCGCCAAGCCACTGCGATCTTGCGTCGTTGGCTGACCAGCACCCCAGTTGTATGTATACGGTGCAGTACCACCTGTTACGGTCAAATCAATTGAGCCCGTGGAAGCGCCATTACACAACACATTTACTTGGGTAGTGCTCAAAGCAAGTACAGTTGGCTGCGTAACGGTTACCGTTGCAGTTGCTGTACAGTTATTACCATTGGTCACAGTTACCGTGTAAGTCGCTGCACTCAAATTCAAAATATCAAATGGCTCCGTAGTGATACCACTGCCGCTGCCTGTTGTTGATCCGTTGTTCCAGTTGTAACTGTAGTTTGGTGTAGCACCTGCAGTTACATCAATCGTGATTTTTCCATTGGAACCGCCATTGCAAGATACCGGAGCGGCCGTAGCACTGATGGCCATCGGCGTATTTATCGTGATGGTCAATACATTCGATTCACCCAGGAATTCAATACAACCCGCACGACGTGAACAACGAATAAAGCAAGTTGTCTGCGTAATTACACCCGGATCGTAGGTCAACTGGTTGTTGGTACCTGGTGCTGGCGACCAGTTTGGATCGCCCAAACTTGGTGGCGTGCAGGAAGTAGTACTGTAAATCCACAAATATTCCGTTGCGCCATTGCCTGTGCCTCCCGATGGAAGGGTTACACTGGTAAATGCTGCTGGATTGAACGAACCACAGTTTGTTTGGCTACCAGCGATCGTACCACCATTGTTGTAGTTCAAATCTGGTGTCAACACCACAGCATCCGTCGCGGTACATCCATTGGCATCGGTTACTGTAACCGTCAAGGTTACTGCCGATGTTTGAATTGCAACCGTGATTGAACTGGTCGTCGCTGCATTGCTCCACAAATAAGTAAATGGTCCAACACCGCCCGTTACACTGGCAGTTTGGGTATAGTTTTCTGATCCGCAAACCGATTTGTTTGGCCCCAAATCAACCGCCAAAACTGCTGGTTGGGTAATCGTTGCAGAAGTTGTTTTGGTACAGTTGTTCGCGTCTGTTACCGTCACGGTATAAGTGCCTGCTGCCAAACCACTGCGATCTTGCGTTGTTGGCTGACCAGCACCCCAGTTGTAGGTATATGGTGAAACACCGCCTGTAACCGTCAAATCAATCGAACCTGTAGATGCACCATTACACAACACATTTACTTGGGTTGTTGTCAACGCCAAGGCAGCTGGCTGTGTGATGGTTACCGAAGTAATGGCTGAACAAGTGTTCGCGTCGGTAACAGTCACAGTGTATGTTCCCGCTGCCAAACCACTGCGATCTTGCGTTGTTGGCTGACCAGCACCCCAGTTATAAGTGTAAGGTGACGTGCCGCCTGTTACCGTCAAATCAATCGAACCCGTTGATGCACCAAAACACAACACATTTACCTGGGTTGCGCTCAAACTTGGTCCACCAATATTGCTGACGCTCGCTGAAATTGTTTTTGTGCAATTGTTGGCATCTGTTACGGTTACCGTGTAGGTACCCGCTGCCAAACCGCTGCGATCCTGGGTTGTTGGCTGACCAGCACCCCAGTTATAAGTGTATGGTGAAACACCGCCTGTAACCGTCAAATCAATCGAACCATTTGCATTACCACAAGTAGCATTCACTGAACTTACACTCAAGGCCAGTACCGTCGGCTGCGTGATTGTTGCAGATGTTGTTTTGGTACAGTTGTTCGCATCTGTTACCGTTACAGTATAAGTACCTGCCGCCAAGCCACTGCGATCTTGCGTAGTTGGCTGACCAGCACCCCAGTTGTATGTATACGGTGCAGTACCACCTGTTACGGTCAAATCAATAGAGCCCGTGGAAGCGCCATTACACAACACATTTACTTGTGTCGTGCTCAAAGCAAGTACGGTTGGCTGCGTAACGGTTACCGTTGCATTTGCTGTACAGTTATTGCCATTGGTCACAGTTACCGTGTAAGTCGCTGCGCTCAAATTCAAAATATTAAATGGCTCGGCGGTGATACCACTGCCGCTGCCTGATGTTGTTCCGTTGAACCAGTTGTAACTGTAGTTTGGTGTAGCACCTGCAGTTACATCAATCGTGATTTTCCCATTGGTACCGCCATTACATGTTACGGGTGTGGCTGAAGCGCTGATGGTCATCGGGGTAGTAACGGAAACCGATAAAACATTCGATTCGCCCAAGTATTCAATACAACCTGCACGACGCGCGCAACGTATAAAACATGTCGTTTGCGTGATCAATCCTGGATCATAAGTAACCAAGTTATTTACACCCGGTGCTGGCGACCAGTTTGGATCGCCCAAACTTGGTGGCGTGCAAGTTACGGTGCTGTACATCCAGATATATTCCGTAGCGCCATCACCTGCACCACCTGATGGAAGGGTTCCACTTGTAAATGCCGGTGGATCAACTGGACCACACGTATTTAATGATCCTGCAATGGTACCACCACTGGTAAAGTTAAAGTTCGGATTTATTACGACTACATCTGTAGCGGTACAAGCATTTACGTCTGTTACAGTTACGGTCAGGGTAACAATTGCGCCCTGCAGCGCAACGGTAATTGGATTGGTTGTAGCAGCATTGCTCCACAAATAGGTAAATGGTCCAACACCACCTGTTACCACCGCAGTTTGGGTATAGTTTTCATATCCACAAACCGATTTATTTGGTCCTAATTCAACAGCCAATGCAGCCGGTTGCGTGATCGTTGCAGCGGTTGTTTTGGTACAGTTGTTCGCGTCCGTTACAGTAACGGTGTAAGTGCCTGCCGCCAAACCACTGCGATCTTGCGTTGTTGGCTGACCAGCACCCCAATTATAGGTGTAAGGTGCAACACCACCAGTTACCGTCAAATCAATCGAACCGGTTGATGCGCCATTACACAACACATTTACCTGTGTTGTGCTCAATGCCAAGGCTGCTGGCTGTGTGATGGTTACCGATGTAATGGCTGAACAAGTGTTCGCGTCCGTTACAGTAACGGTGTAAGTGCCTGCCGCCAAACCACTGCGATCTTGCGTTGTTGGCTGACCAGCACCCCAGTTATAAGTGTAAGGTGACGTGCCACCTGTTACCGTCAAATCAATCGAACCCGTAGATGCACCAAAACACAACACATTTACCTGGGTTGCGCTCAAACTTGGTCCACCAATATTGCTGACGCTCGCTGAAATTGTTTTTGTGCAATTGTTGGCATCTGTTACGGTTACCGTGTAGGTTCCCGCTGCCAAACCGCTGCGATCCTGGGTCGTTGGCTGACCTGCGCCCCAGTTATAAGTATATGGAGCAACTCCGCCACTTACTGTTAAATCAATTGAACCATTGGCATTGCCGCAAGTTGCGTTAGAAGCAGTAACACTCAGCACCACAGCACTCGGCTCGGTGATTGTAGCACTAGCTGTTTTGGTACATCCACCTGCATCTGTTACGGTCACAGCGTAAGTTCCAGCGGCCAGACCCGAACGGTCTTGCGTTGTTGGCTGACCTGCGCCCCAGTTATAGGTGTATGGTGCAGTGCCGCCTGTTACGGTCAAATCAATCGAACCGGTGGAAGCACCAAAACACAATACATTTACTTGTGATGAAGCTACTACTAAATTCGGAGCAATGGTAAGGGTGCGTGTTGCACTTGCCGTACAGCCTTGTGCATTGGTTACTGTAACAGTATAAGTACCAGCAGTACTTACGGTAATCGAAGCAGTAGTAGCAGATGTATTCCAAAGGTAAGTCCCACCGCCAGTAGCAGTGAAGACTGTATTGCCACCGAAACAAATAGAATTCACCCCGGAAATCGAGGCAGTTGGCACACTATTTACAGTAACGGTTTTGGTAGATGTTGCGGTACAACCGTTCGCGTTCGTAACGGTTACGGTGTAAGTAGTTGTAATTGCTGGAGTTACGGTAATTGCCGCAGTTGTAGCAGCATTACTCCAAAGATATGTTCCACCACCTGTTGCAGTTAAAACAGTACTGCTGCCATTACAAATGGTTGTTGTTCCTGAAATCGAAGCAGTAGGTAAGCTATTTACCGTAACTGTTTTAGTAGCAGTTGCAGTACAACCGCTACTTGCACTTGTAACAGTAACTGTATAAGTAGTTGTAGTCGAAGGTGTTACAGTAATTGCCGCTGAAGTTGCGCCGTTGCTCCAAACATAAGTACCACCTCCACTTGCAGTTAAAGTCGTACTTGCACCATTACAAATAACGTTATTTCCGGTAATCGCTGCGGTTGGCGGCGTACCAATTGTTACAACTTTAGTAGCCACTGCGGTACAACCCAAAGCCCCTGTAACGGTTACGGTATAGGTGGTTGTAACAGTGGGCGATACAGTAATAGCAGCTGTTGTAGCGCCATTACTCCAAGCATAGGTACCACCACCAGTTGCAGTTAAAGTAGTGCTTTGGCCATTACAAATCGTGCCATTACCATTAATGGTTGCTGTTGGAGGCAAATTCAAACAGGCAATACAAGAAGAACCGGAGAGTTCATTGTTAATATCAAATTGGCCGCCTGGTGCAATTGTATAATTTGAATTATCTGGCTGATTTACCAAGGTTGGACTCAACCATCCAGAACCACCAAATACATCCTGATGCTGGTTAGCACCTGTTCCAATTTGGAATGCAGGGGTCATATTTATAAAGCGTACCTGAGCACCTGCATAATTGCCTAAGCCGGTTAACAAACCTGTATAATTGGTGTAGTAATAGAAGTCTGTTGGATCAAAGGTGTAATTGTTGCAATTAGGCGTTTCAGGGCTGCCGGCAGGTACCGTAGTAATTCTGCCTGTAAATGCAAAATCAAAATTAAATTGAGCACCAGAGGAAGGATCCGTTGCAACACCGCTATAATAAGCGGTTCCATCTGTGTATTCTACAAACGTTGCGCCACTAATCGGGAAATAAATAGCGCCACTTCCTATCAATTGGCTTCCATACAAGCCGTAGCTATTTCCACTGCCACACGCAGTTGTGTTGCTTGCCGTGCGACTGTAACAAACCGAACCACAATTGTAAGGAAGTACTGCACGCTTTACAACCTCCGTACAACCTCCAGCAGCCGTTACAGTAACGGTGTAAGTGGTAAGCGTAGTCGGTGAAACTGAAATTGCCGCAGTGGTTGCACCCGTATTCCAGGAATAGGTATTACCACCTGTAGCGGTAAGTGTTACACTCGAACCGCTGCACACTGTTTCTGCACCGGTGATTGTGCCGGTGACTGCCGAATTCACAGTTACTGTTTTTGTAGAAGTAATAGTACAACCTGCCGCATTTGTAACAGTAACGGTATAAGTTGTTGTATTACTTGGTGTTACAGTGATAGCAGCAGTTGTTGCTCCCGTATTCCAGGCATATGTACCTCCGCCGGTAGCAGTTAAAGTGGTGCTTCCGCCGCTACAAACCGAAGTATTTCCAGAAATACTCGCTGTAGGCAAGCTATTTACAGTTACTGTTTTGGTAGAAGTTACAGTACATCCGCTCGCGTTGGTAACGGTTACAGTGTAAGTAGTCGTAGTTGCTGGAGTTACGGTAATTGCCGCAGTTGTAGCGGCATTACTCCAAAGATATGTTCCACCACCCGTAGCAGTTAAAACAGTACTGCTGCCATTACAAATGGTTGTTGTTCCTGAAATCGAAGCAGTAGGTAGGCTGTTTACCGTAACCGTTTTAGTAGCCGTTGCGGTACAACCACTGCTCGCACTTGTAACAGTAACCGTATAAGTAGTTGTGGTAGAAGGTGTTACCGTAATTGCAGCGGTAGTAGCGCCATTACTCCACACATAAGTACCTCCACCGCTTGCAGTTAAAGTAGTGCTTGTTCCATTACAAATAGTCGTATTTCCGGTAATGGCAGCCGTTGGTGGCGTACCAAGGGTTACAACTTTGGTCGCAACTGCCGTACAACCCAAAGCACCTGTAACCGTCACAGTATAAGTGGTTGTAACAGTGGGCGATACGGTAATAGCGGCCGTTGTAGCGCCATTACTCCAAGCGTAGGTGCCGCCACCTGTTGCGGTCAAAGTAGTGCTCTGGCTATTACAAATGTTGCCATTACCGCTGATCGTAGCTGTTGGAGGCAAATTCAAACAAGCAATACAAGAAGAACCTGAAAGTTCATTATTTATATCGAATTGACTGCCAGGCGCAATCGTGTAATTTGAATTATCTGGCTGATTCACCAAAGTTGGACTTAACCATCCCGAACCGCCAAATACATCCTGATGTACGTTGGCGCCTGTTCCTATTTGGAAGGCAGGCATCATATTCACAAAACTAACCTGAGCACCCGCATAATTACCTAGGCCTGTTATCAAACCTGAGTAACTTAAATAATAATAGTAATCCGTCGGATCGTGGGTGTAATTGCCGCAATAAGGTGTTTTAGGGCTACCAGCAGGTGCCGTTGTGGTCCTGCCTGTAAACACAAAGTCAAAGTTAAATTGAGCCCCGGTTGATGGCTCCGTGGCAACGCCACTATAATAAGCGGTCCCATCCGTATATTCCACAAAACTTGCCGCACTAATTGGTAAGTAATTTGCGCCACTGCCTATTAACTGACTGGCGTAAAGACCATAATCCGCACCGCTATTACATTCAATGGTGCTGCTTGCAGTTCTACTTGAACAAACGCTTCCGCAACCATATGGAAGTACCGCTCTTTTCACGACCTCTGTACAACCTCCTGCAGCGGTTACCGTTACAGTATACGTCGTAAGGGTGCTTGGTGAAACAGAAATAGCGGCCGTAGTTGCACCCGTGCTCCAAACATAGGTGTTCCCACCTGATGCTGTGAGGGTTACACTTGAGCCACTGCATACCGTTTCAGCCCCACTAATAGCGGCATTTGCCACCGAACTTACGGTTACGGTTTTGGTAGAAGTGACTGTACAACCAGCTGCATTGGTCACGGTAACCGTGTAAGTGGTCGTGGTACTTGGTGTTACCGTTACGGCAGCAGTCGTTGCCCCCGTATTCCAAACATAGGTACCTCCGCCCGAAGCGGTTAAGGTGGTGCTACTACCTGTACATACGGTGGTGTTACCCGAAATAGACGCTGAAGGCAAACTATTTACAGTAACTGTTTTAGTTGCAGTCGCGGTACAACCATTAGCACCTGTTACCGTAACGGTATAAGTAGTCGTAATAGTTGGAGTAACCAATATCGCAGCCGTAGTTGCATTGTTGCTCCAAACATAAGTGCCGCCACCTGTTGCAGTCAAGGTCGTGCTCTGCCCATTGCAAATGGTGCTGGTGCCCGAAATCGAAGCAGATGGAGCAGGATTTACGGTAACAACTTTGGTCGCAGTCGCCGTGCAGTTGTTCGCGTTGGTTACAGTAACCGTATAAGTGGTGGTCGTACTTGGACTAACCGTAATGGCTGCCGTTGTGGCGCCGTTACTCCAAGTATAACTAGTGCCACCACTTGCAGTCAAAGTCGTACTCTGACCATTGCAAATGGGCGAGTTGCCTGATATACTCGCGGCAGGCAAACCATTTACCGTAACTGTTTTGGTATCGGTGTCCGTGCAACCGTTGGCACCTGTTACTGTAACGGTATAATTGGTACTAGCCGATGGCGTAACTGTAATAGCAGCTGAAGTAGCGCCCGTATTCCAGACATAAGTACCTCCTCCTGTTGCAGTAAGGGTCGTACTCTGCCCAGTACAAAGGGCTAGGTTGCCGGTAATTGCACCCGCTGGAGCTGGATTTACCGTTACAACCTTTGAATGGGTATCCGTACAATTGTTCGATGCTGTTACGGTTACCGTATAGGTTGTGGTTGTAGTGGGAGTTGCTGTAATGACCGCAGTAGTTGCGCCATTACTCCATAAATAAGTAACACCACCGCTTGCGGTTAGTGTTGTACTTCCTCCAGCACAAATGGTCGAAGTCCCCGTAATGTTGGCGGTTGGAGCACCCGGTTCACTCACTGTAGCAGTTCCAGTTGCGGTACATCCTTCCCCATTGGTAATGGTCAGGTTGTAAGTACCCGCAGTAAGACCGGTAATGCTAAAGGGCTCGGTCGTGATGCCTGAGCCTGAACCAGATCCGCCGCCCGTCTTAGTCCAGTTATAACTGAAGTTAGGAACGATTTCTTTGGTGATATTGACCGTTATTTTACCATTCGTTCCACCACAGGTCGAAACAGAGGTGGTTGTAGTGGTAAAGGTCATTGCGGTTGGTTGTTTCAAATATACCGTTGAAGTAGCGGTACAACCAATGCCGTTGGTAATCGTAACATAATAGGTGCCCGCTGAAAGCCCTGTTATATTAAATGGTTCGGTTGTGATGTTACTGCCCGAACCAGATCCGCCTGCAGCAGAAGTCCAGTTGAAACTGTAATTAGGAAACATCACCGACTCAATATCAATATTGATTTTACCGTTAGTGCCATTCGCACAAGTCGGATCTGTTGGGGTTCCTTTAAATTTCATCGAACCCTGTACTTCTTTCTTAACTACATTTGAAATGCCCGCATAACTAGAACACCCTGCACGACGTGCAAGGCGGACATAATAGGTAGAAGCAGAAATACTGGGCGGATCATAAGTAGCCGCCGTAGCGCCTGATATTGTCGTCCAAGTACCACCGGGTGGCGGCGTTGAAGAGGAGGAGGATTGCCATATATACTCCAGCGTACCCGAGCCGCCCGAAGCTCCAGAAATGCTGGTAATCAAAGCGGGATTGTAACCGCCGCATTTGTTTTCGTTACTACCGATCGTACCACCACTGGTAACGTTGTCGCAAGTAACACTGCAGCCAGAAGCATTTCCTGCGAATTCAGCGATATGCACTTCACCTGCACATTGGGTAAAACTTACACCCACAATCTGACCCTCCACGTTGCTGCTGCTTGTTTTGAGGATATGCGCGTTGGGCGCCAAAATGGAACCCTCTACCATCGCACCAGATGGAATATTCAAGTTCGTGCAATTGTAAAAGTTCCAGATGATGTATTGCGCCTCGGTCCGTCCAATGCCAGCCATATTTGGTACATCCCAGTTGAAAGTGCCCGCTGCATCAACATTGATCACCAACGTTTTTGTCGCACTTGGTAAGGTGTTGAAGGTCATTCCAGACCAGCCGTTCAAAGCAGTGCCTGTAATGTTCCAAATATTCAGACCAGCGTTCAAACTGATGGTCGGATTACCACCAGAAAACGTCGGGGTAACCGTGTTAGCACAACCCGAAAGAGCAGTGCTACTACCACGCATGCTTGTCATAGCCGTAGAAAATGCCACTAAACCAGTACCGGTTATGGTATTGATCGGTTGATTTGTAGCATTTACCTGTATTTTTGGTGTACCATTTTGTATGTTGATGATACTACCATTTAAGGTTGCTGTTCCACCCCCCAAATTGCCAAATTTGACATAATGGTCTGATAACGTACCGTTTACCTGAAATATTCCAGAAGTATAAACGATACCCCCATGCACCACCATGGCATACTTAGTACTGCCAATGAGTACATACGGATTGCCCGTACCTGCATTGGTGGCAGTATATTGACCCGTGCCAGCAATTTCGAAACTACCTCCTGCTGCTATTGCCCCCTCCACATCACCGCCAGTAATATTGACGTTTTGTTCAGTAAATATATTGAAATCAAGTGCCGGAGAAAACGGATTCTGAGCAGTCGATTCCAAAAAAGGAAACAAACCCACTAAAAGAACTGTTGCCAAACGAATGATACCAAACGGTTTTACATTGTTTGAAACGGACTGGAATGTAGAGCAATGCATCATGATAGTGTTTTAAAAATATTAATTGGGCAATATTTTAAAAATATGACAAGCTGCTAAGGGCTTCTCCGTCAACACTTTACATGCGCGGAAAAACCAAACAGTTATTCATCAATAAAACCATGACTTTGGAAAACCAAATAAGCGATACACCTACCTGTGATCAACACAAATAAGTACAATACACGCGAAATCTCAAACGATATAGTATCGAAAGAAAAGTGTGGGACAGGCTTACGCCTGAATCCAAAGCCAGAAAAGAAGCTGTTAAATGGAAATGATTAAGTTGGTGCAGAAGCGGGCACACAAAGATGATGCAGTGACAGGCACTGATGAGGGGTAGATTAATAAGCGTAGAAGCGACGCAAAATGATAGTGTCGTTTAGGTGAACTAAACGAATCATGAAAAGATTACATATACACTATACAGGGAAAATCCAAATCGTCAGGAGAAAAACGATTATCGAGAAGCAAAATGATTGATGTTGTTGTGTGTAGATTGCTTTCTGCTACAAATGTAGGAATATAAGTCTTTATGTAGTTAAAGCCCCAAATAAAAAATGATTAAATCCGACATATTAAAGTAAACACAAAGTTTCAAAAAATTAACAATCAATAATTTATGACAAAAAAATAATGTCATTTAACAATCATTAACATATAAAATAACTTACACTTTCTATTTATAGTGTACATACAAGCGTTTTATTCAATATATCATACTACATAAAACAGAGTTGGGACCCACCTGAATTATAACCATGGCCTGCTACAAGGTACCTAGCACCATCTCCCACAAATCTTCATAAGGAATCAATTCTACCTCATGCGATTGGTTCGCAAAGTCGAGCGGAACTGCTTTCAGCAATTTTACAAAACGGTCCGCATGCCTTTTTGTTGCAACTTTATGGAAACCCGCTTCAGGTATTACAAGCAGCATTTTTATAAAACAGTTACTCCGATAGGTGTCATCCTTAACCAGGTATCGGGTGCTGTAGCGCGCAATCGCATCCATACGATCGATCGTTTCACTCTGCTTCCGCTGATGAATCAAATAAACAATCTGAAAAATTAAGATCGGAATGTTCAACCCTCGCCGATCTCTCGAAAACAACGGGGTCTCATTGGCAAAACGCGCAATTCTAAACCGACTCAATACGGACTCCTCCCCTTCCACATCGATCAACCCTAACTCTTTCAAATAGTATTGGTATGCCTCGATGATCTTCCAATATTGTCGTGTACTTTCCGGTAAGGAACTATACTTCCGATGTAATAATACGCGCTTCAGTACATCATACGCTTCTTGATAAGCCCTGGTATGAAATGCCAATATAATGAGCAACTCCTGATATTTAAACCAGTTAAATGTACCATCCTCTAATAAACTGATGCCTTTCCGCGCAATTTCTTTCCCATGCTCATAGTCCCGCAACTGCACACAGCAAACCATCGATTGATAATAAAATGCTTGTAAAGGAACATTGGCTACATAAGACCGCTTTTCAAAAAACGCAATCGCTCGGGCGCACACCCCAACGGTCTGCTTATAATCATTTACACTCGAATGGATCAATACCTCAATTAACCGCCCACATAAATGCATCTTATAGGTTTCAAATTGATTCAAATCTGGCTCAATCTGTGCAAAATACGACAACGCCTGTTCGTGTACTTCCTTTTTCGCTGACTTGTTGTTCACAAAACGAACAATTAAATCAGTATACAGTTCTTCTGCCTGATTCTCCGCGCGTACAACCAAATCTAAATGCTTTGCCAAAATCCCAAACTGCTCAAACTTCTTTAAATCGCCCAAAACAGAACCATATTGCAGTCGCAGTGTGCGTGCTATATCCAAGGCAATATCCGAAAAATCATAACGACGTGATATTTGTAACAAATCCGAAGCGATGTCTAAGGTGCTCGCGCGGGCATTTTTACCCACCAATATTTTCATTGCCGCCCAACTACGATGGCACTCAAAATAGGCCTTCTGACGTAGTTGATAATGTGGTAGATTTAACTCCACAATAAATAACATCCGATTCAAATATTTCTTCAGCTGTTGCTTTATGCGTTGGTAGGTCTCCGCTGGATATTTTTCTCTCAATAAGTCGCTCGCTTGCTCATCGGTTTTAACAAACCCATCCTTAATTATATCATATAAATAACATGTGGGCGCATCCGGAAATCCCGGTGCGCCCGCAGCTTTTAATCGCTTTTTGGATACGATATCTACGAGTTCCAGCAAATTCTGCATGGCCCAAAGATAAACATAATATCCACTTAACGAACCTGTAACAAATAATTAAACGCCGCTGATATCAATGATGATAACGTCGCGTCCGCTGTCGGAACTGCCTAATGATTCGATGCCTAAAGCAAAAAACAGGTAAAGGTCGAGCAATGTTGAGAATGTGTTATTCATGAAGCGAATTTAAATTGATTACATACCAGGTTGCCTTCGCAAAGGCGGGTGCCAACGAACGTACCGATCCGGGTAAAGCACGGTGCCTTACAAGACCTTGTGGCGCTTGCGATCGCCACCAAAACAATCATAGTGTAGTTTGAAATCTGGATAATGCTGAGCCGTAACTCCTAAAACGAAGGTTCATAAACGTTGCAAAGGAAAGCCTCCAGCCAGCTGTCTCTTTTGCGCTTTGTTCTTTTTGATGCTATTAATACACCATTGCCATGTACCCTCGTTTTATGCTTGTTACTATTACTAATACAAAATCAGGCCAATTTTTTGGCACTAAAAAAACGCATGCCGCGTTCATATCACATAAAAAAAACAAGTATTTGAGGTCGGTTTATTCCGAATTTTAATATTTAACCTTCCATTAAAAGACCTTCATACTAAACCCCAAAGCGCCCAGAACAGTTAATTCTAAAATGATTATAGATTAAAAATACACACTATAATTAGTACAAAAATACTATTGCGCGCATGAAAAACATACACTATATAGCAGCCCAACAAAGAATAATGTCAGCCCCAAAACACCCGAAATTTATTTTGAAAATGCTAAATTTTGCAAGCCGCCCGACAATTCAAACGAACCAGGTCGCTAGTTGCCCACGGTTTTAACCACTTTTTTCACGACCGTTTTTTCGCCAGACTTGAACTGAACGAAGTATACACCAGGTGAAAGGTTGGGCATCTCTAAGCGGTACATACCGGCATTCAGGTTTTTAAGTGGCAAAAGGATGCCAACAATGCGTCCTGTCTCATCTGTAACATCAATGGCCACTGCCGAAGCTTTCGCCAAGTCAAGATCAATTGTGACCTTGGTAACATATGGGTTCGGATATATTTTTACGTCAAAAATAGGATCTGTCAAACCCGTTCCAGCACGCAACAACTCTTCACTCCGCTTTGGTGATTTAGAAACCCAGTTGAATTCACCGCTGCTGGTGGAGGTCGAAACCCCTACTGATCGCTTAGGCTGCGCGATCCAACGGATTGTGTTTGCCAAAAAGTGCGAACTCTCTATTTCATCATAATAATACTCTAACCCTAAATAAGCCACTTTACCCGCTGCTAAACATTTATAGCCCATCACCGGATACCCACGTACATCTGCAATGGTTACAAAGCCCGGATCAGAAATGTCCAACGGATAAGCATAGTTCTTTAATGCCTTTTCACCAGAAAAACCAGCCAAAACTGGATGGTCCAAAACCACGGAATGAATCATCGGCTCTGCACAGAAATACCCAAAGTCCAAATCAAACAAACCCAATTGTTGTAAGATCGAAAATTCGTGCGTCCCAGTCAAGATAATCCCGCCGCCATTTTTTACATACTGCGTCAGTATTTTGCTGTACGCCTTCAAAATTTCGGCATTGCCGCCAGAAGGATAGGCAATCACCACAACCTCATTACCTGTAAGTGCCTGTTGTAATTCCTCCGCAGAACCATCCCAAAAGTCGGAAACCACACTCGAAGGCAAACGCTGTTGTATAATACGATGCACCTTGTTCGCATACGCACTGTCATAAGCCGTATAATTCATCATTAATACGTGCAGCGGGGCACTCGTATCCGCTTCAACAACGGCCTCCGAAAAGATGCCCATAGGCACACTCCGATCGTTCGAGTGAAAAAAATGCGATTCTGTTGTGTTAACAGAAAATGGGCGCTCGCCAAACTTTGGCTTTTCTGCCCGAAAGGCAGAAAGACCCACAAGGCCCGTCACCAACGCAAAAATGAAAGCAGCGCGAAGCATGTAGAGTATTTTTATACGATAACAATGTTTAACCAACTAACGCAAAAGCACATTCACTTGGTATGCAGCATTTCAGATGCTTTTTAAAAGTGCGCAAAGATACGCCTTTTGCATCAGCATCCAAAACCTACCTTTACCTTATTATAAACGCCCTTCGCTCAAAAAACTAAGCGTCCCGTTGGACTTCATGCCCAACAAGACGCTTAAATATCATGCTTCGGTTAACCCAAAATTACTTGGTTGCAACCAGGTTTACTTGAAGATCAAACTCATCGTAAATGGTTTTGTCGCCCAAACCATCAAAGAAAGAACCTGAACCGTACTTAACATTGAATTCAGAACGGTCAACTACGATTTTACCAGAAGCGGTAACTTTATTTCCGCTTTCAGTAACCGCAGCAAGAAACTTCACCTCTTTGGTCGTTTCTTTAATCGTCAGATTACCAATGATTTTGTAATTGCCTTTGCTATCCTGTGGAATGGCGCGGGTGATAACAAATTTTGATGTAGGGTGTTTCGCTACGCCAAAAAAGTCTTCGCTCGCCAAGTGACCTACTAACTTCGTAGCATATTCGCCTTCCATGTCGGTATCCTTAATGGTCGTCATGTCGATGTCAAATGAACCACCACTCAATTTGCCATCTGTAAACTGTACAGTACCGTTTTTCACTTTCACTGTGCCCGTGTGTTGGCCGGTAACTTTGTAACCTGTCCAAACAATAACGCTTGCATTGGTGTCAACGTTGTAATTTACTGGAGCAATTGCTGCCATCGCAAGAATAGCCAACAAGGGGAGGAAAAGAAATTTTTTCATTGTTTTAATTTTAATGTGATTTAAGAACTTTTTGTACTGCAAAGATACACATTTTTGATGTCATAAAAACAAGTGTCGTAACACTAAATTAACATTTTAAACACCCAAGCCGGAAAAACAACCCCTCAACCAGGCATTTGAAGCACTCAAATCGGATGAATTTACTAACCATAAAGAATTTTTAAACTTTTTACAGGGATTGTTTTAATTTCCTGGCAAATAGATATACCTTTGCGCCTCTAAATTTTGGAAGTACCATAAACATAATATTACAATGAAAGAATTGGAAGCAATTCAGTTTGTACAGGACCAACTGCTGACAAAGCCGGCGTTTCCTAGTTTCAAAACGGGCGATACCATCATCGTGACCTATAAAATTGTAGAGGGTGACAAAACCCGTGAGCAGGATTATCGTGGCGACGTGATTCAAATCAAAGGCCATGCATTGACCCGCACGTTCACCGTTCGCAAAATTTCCCATGGCGTTGGTGTTGAGCGTATCTTCGCCTTCTCTAACCCAAACATCGCTGGCATTCAGGTGATCAAGCGTGGTCGCGTACGTCGTGCACGTCTGTACTACCTCCGTGGATTGGTAGGTAAAAAAGCACGTATCAAGGAATTGAAATATACCAGCAACGATAATTGATTTTTTCGCTTCGCTGACTTGCAAAAGCGGCACTCGGTTAATTCCGAGCGCCGCTTTTTTATTGCCTTTTTTAAGACTCCCTACGATTCTAACATAAATGGATACCGATAGTCGGTAGGAGAAACCAAGGTTTCCTTGATCGTACGCGGCGACAACCAACGGTACATATTCAATATCGACCCCGCCTTATCGTTTGTGCCTGAAGCACGGCCGCCGCCAAATGGCTGTTGCCCAACTACTGCACCGGTAGGCTTGTCATTGACGTAATAATTGCCCGCCGCATGCCGCAACTTGCTGTTCGCCAACGCCAACGCATCCCGATCCCGAGCAAAAATAGCCCCGGTTAATGCATAAGGTGAAGTGCTGTTTACCAAATCCAAGGTCGATTCATAAGCAGCATCCGGGTAAACATAAATACTGAGTACCGGACCAAAAATCTCTTCACACATGGTCACATAATTCGGATCGGATACCAATAATACCGTTGGTTCGATAAAATAACCCTCCGTTTTATCAAAATTTCCACCTGCAATTACCTCAACTTTATCCGATTTTTTGGCAGCAGTCAGATAAGCAGCAATCTTGTCAAAGGATTTTTCATCAATAACCGCATTGACAAAATGGCTAAAATCTTCAACGGTGCCCATTTTTATGTCGGCTAAATCTGCCAGCATGCTTGTTTTTACCGCAGGCCACAAACTTTCAGGCACGTACGCACGCGAGGCTGCCGAACACTTCTGACCTTGATACTCAAAAGCACCGCGCACCAAACCAACCGCAACCGCTTGCGCATCGGCAGAAGCATGTACCATCACAAAGTCTTTACCACCCGTTTCCCCCACGATACGCGGATAGGTTCGATATAAGGGCAGATTTTCTCCGATTGTTTTCCATAAACGCTGAAAAACACCCGTACTTCCTGTGAAATGCAAACCCGCAAAATCTGGGTGCTTAAAGACAATCTCACCAACGGTCGGACCATCAACATACACCAAATTAATTACGCCCGCTGGCAAACCCGCTTCCTGCAAGATTTCCATGATGACTGCTGCCGAATAAATTTGTGATTCAGCGGGCTTCCATACCGCTACATTGCCCAACATCGCGGGCGCGGAAGGCAAATTACCCGCAATCGCGGTAAAATTGAAGGGCGTCAACGCAAATACAAACCCCTCCAGCGGACGCCAATCGGTCCGGTTCCAGGTGTTTTTGGTACTCAAAGGCTGCACTTTGTATATTTCTTCCATAAAATACACATTGTAACGCCAAAAATCAGCCAACTCACAAATACAGTCTATCTCGGCCTGAAACGCATTTTTACTTTGGCAAAGCATGGTCGCAGCGGCCATTTTTGCCCGATATGGACCGGTTAACAGATCGGCTGCCCGTAAAAAAATAGCGGCACGCTCTTGCCAAGGCATAGCTTCCCAACTTGGTTTTGCAGCCAGCGCAGCATCAATAGCAGCGGTAACATGGCTTGCATTCCCCTTCGAATAATGGCCCAGGTGCTGCTTTAACGCATGTGGCGGATGCATGGCCACTTTTGCGTCGGTAAATACCTCGGCACCACCAATGTACATCGGGATATCGCGGGAATTGCTGTGGGCCGCTGCTAGAGCGGCCTTTAAAGCCACTTTTTCCGCAGAACCCGGCGCGTAATTGAGCACCGGTTCATTCACTGGACGTGGAACGGTGAATATTGCATCTGTCATCTTGAAATGGTTTTATAAATTTGGATAGGTATTCTTGCATGCAGCATTACTGCAATTCAATTTTTATCTCGGTGGGTATAAAAGGAGTTGCATCCGCTCCCCCTACGATGATTTCCCGCACAATTGTACTGCTTATATGAGAAAATTCTGGCTGCGCAATCAAAAATACGGTTTCAATGCCGCCACCTACAATATGATTCAACTGCGAAATGGTCTTCTCATAATCAAAATCAGAAGCATTTCGAAGTCCGCGCAATAAGTACCGGGCACCGATCCGCTGACAGTAGTGGGCCGTCAAGTTTTGAAACTGATCTACCCCAACGGTAGGGTAACTTTCAAAAACAAGCCGCAACCACGCCAAACGTTGCTCAAGTGGAAACAAGTACTTTTTGGTGGAATTCACGCCAACCGCAATGATGATTTTATCAAAAAGCGGAAGTGCCCGCCTGACTAAATCAACGTGGCCCGTGGTAATCGGATCAAAAGACCCTGGGAAAACAGCAATTTTCATAGAATCAACTTAAGATCGGGCGAAGTTCCGAATTTTACACCACGAAGCCAAAACACAAGGCCCCAATTTGCAATCGCGTTAAAATGATCACAAATTTTTCGCCCCTCAAACAAATAAACCATTTTATCGTCTAAATTTGCGCATCGGGTTCATTTGTAACCAGACTCGGGCCGAAGCCGAAAAGCCCTAATCGAGTAGGCGCTAAATTCTAATTAATTACTTTATGAAACAACTCATCCTTTCGTTTGTATGCCTGTTGTTCGTTGCAACTATGGCAAGTGCTGAAATTACAGCATTGAACACCCCACTGTCTGAGTGCAACAGCGCTTCTGACATCAAAGCAATCGACCCACAGTTGGTGAAACTTGGAATGGACAAATTCCTTGAAATCACTCCTGCAGAGTACAAAAAAATCACAGGCAAACGCCTTGGTTTGAAAAACTCTTTGGCGCTGAAAGCTGCTCAGGTGAAAGTTAAACACGAGATGAAAAATGCTACGATCTCTCCTGTTGGAACAGCAGGAGATGGCATTACCAAAGGTCTTTACATCCTGTTGGCTATCCTCGGCTGGGCTTGGATCGTTATGGGCTTGAAATCTGACTGGTCTGGTAATGACTGGATCGTTAACTTGATCCTGACGCTCCTTTGCTGGTTGCCTGGTGTTATCCACGCACTTGTTAAAATGAAAGACTACTACAAGTAATTTTTGTAAGTCCACCGCATTGGCGCGACCAACCGTCGCGCCAATGCCTTTTGAAATGACAATATGAAAACCGGAAAGTTATTCGATTATGCATACTTGGTGTTTTTGATCCTCACACCGGTAATTGTATTGATTTTACCTGCGGACTATTTCGATTATGGTCCAACAATATGCCCTTCTAAGCGCTTTTTTGACATCGAATGCTTCGGCTGTGGCATGACAAGAGCAGTCATGCATCTGGTGCACCTCGACTTCGACAGCGCTATTTATTTTAATAAAGGAAGTTTACTGCTCGCACCTGTGCTGGGCGCCCTTTGGGTATTTTGGATCAAAAATGCCATCATCAAAGTATTGGAAAAGCCAACTCCTGCACCAACTGATCTTCATTAAAATTTTCCAGTCTATGAAACACTTGATTATGCTGACATTCCTCGGAATGTTCCTTACTCCCATGTTTGCGAATACCGCAGCAAACTATTCCAGCACACAACTTGCCATAAAAGTTAAGGAATCTGGCCTCCCTGCTCAAATAAGCCAAATGTCTGTTGAGCAATTTATCGCCTTAACGCCAACCCAAGTAAAAAATATGACTGGGGAACGCATGCGCTTTAAGGACATTGTTGCCCTAAAAAGCATTCAAAAAGCAGTAAAAAAAGAAATTGCACAAGAAGGAAATGCCGCTGGAGGCAAAAGCCAACTAGTTGCTCTACTACTGGTTATTTTTGTGGGAGTTTTTGGAATTCACCGGTTCTACCTTGGATATCCTTTAATTGGGTTCCTTCAACTCATTACACTTGGTTTTTGCGGTATCGGAACACTGATTGATTTCTTCCGAATCATTTTTGGCGATTTAAAACCAAGTCGCGGCAGAGAATATGACCCTGCATTCTAAATATCTAAAAATTTGGCGCTGCCTGCGCATCCTGTTCTGGATCATCGTGCCGGTAATACTCCTCGTATTACCGGCCGATTTTTTTGACCAAGGCCAATCAATTTGCCTGTCTATTCTATTATTTAAGCAGGAATGCTATGCTTGTGGACTAACCCGGGCACTGATGCACCTGATCCACTTCGAGTTTGCTGAAGCATACTACTATAATATACTTGCATTTATCGTATTCCCTCTACTCGCCTACCAATGGGCCCTTTGGTTTTGGGACGATTGGAAAAAACTTAAACTTACTCGGGCTTCCTAATCCTGTTTCCGGTTGCGCCACCACCAAATTGCAATGCCGCCTACAATCAAATAAGGAAGGGAAAGCATATACAAAATACCGGCATTCAACCCAACTGGATCGCCACCACCGGCCTTCAAATTCGACTCTGAAGAAGCCTTACACATTGCACATTGCGCAAAAAGGGGATCCGAAAGCGCCGCGATCATCAACAAAATCACAACGAGCACAGAAATTTTAAATAACTGACTGGTCTGCATAGTTTATCAATTTTAAAGTGAGCAGTGCTTGCCTATTTATAATAAGGCATCAGCATCAGGTAACATATTGGGCCTGTCACGGCAACGTATAGCCAAATTGGGAAAACCCAACGCGCCATCTTGCGGTGGCGCTCAAACTGATTGGTGTAGGCGCGAATGAAGGTCAACAAAATAAAAGGTAAGGACGTTGCCGCTAAAAAAATATGCGTCAACAATAGGAAAAAGTAAACTACCCGTAGCGACCCTTCACCTCCATAACGCGTTTCTGGCGTCGTAAAATGATAGAGCACATACGACAACAAAAACAAACCCGAGGTGACCATAGCCACGTAAATAGCCTTACGATGGTTTTCAACCTGCTTGTTTTTGATAAAATAAAGCGCAACAAGCAAAATGACGGCGGTAAGAGCGTTCAAACTCGCATGAAAGGGCGGCAGAAAACTAAAATCTACGCCCAAATCTATCTTGTAGCGACGCATCGCAACCACCAGCAAAAGCACCGCCGCAGATACGATATAGGCAACGGTGTTTAATTTCTTTTCCAACTGAATATCAGCCATCTTCAAAAACAAAAAGTGAAATCAATGAATGAAAATAAGCATTACTGCTTAGGCAACAACATCGCAATATGTTCTACCATACGGCCAATCTCATGATCATCCTCCGCATTATAAAACCGCCGTATGGTCCCTGAAGTATCACATAAAGCAAAATATTCTTTTACAGCAGGCGTACCGGAAGCAAGACTATATGATTCATACCCGTTTTCGAGTATCGTGCGCCAAGAGCCCAATCCTCCGGTCCAAACCCAGGTAGCAAAATCCGAACTTGGACGAGTCTGCGCATAGGTTTTAAACTCCGCAGTTCCCCCACCCTCTTTGATCATACACAAGGTAAAACTGTAGTTCTTACCAAATTGATTGAACAGGTTTTCGCCTGTATCCAATATCTTCTGGTTAACGGGCGATATATCAGGATTTTCACCAAATATGTGCAATACAACCACCTTTTCCTTTAATTGATCGCGCTTTTCGCCATCGGGAAAAATGATAAACGCAGGGCGTATTTTACCATAGTTACCCAACTCCGCATAGGCTTTTTTATGCCAGTTTAGCCCAGAACTCAAATAGTACCAAGACATGCCTGGTAATGCAACGAAGATCAAAAACATCGCGGCGAAAATGATCAATTTCCGCTTGTTAGTTACTTTTTCTTTTTCCTGACTCATAGTTCAAATCGTGTTACAAAAACAAAAAAGGCGAGGTTTAGTTGCCTCGCCTTACTATATTTTAGCCTGAAAAGGTTTCAAAACGTTGAATTGAAACCCAGGTTGAGGTCCAACCAATTAACCCAGTTTTACCTGCTTTTCCGTCCCCGGAATGATGTAATAACCTTGGGTGTTGCTTCCAGAAGCAGGTTTTACCGTTTCTTCATTGCGCTGACGGATGTTTTCCCGGCTACGGCCCCAATAGCTGCCTTCACTGAAAAAAGCGATAATCGCCCAAACCAGTAACAAAACAGGCAACAATACACTCATCACCAAGCCCCGAACCTCATAAGCCATGTGCATGAAGAAAAAGATGATGAAATAGGCTTTGTAAATTGAAAACCCAATCATAAGCAGCATATAAACGTAATGCCCAAAACCATGGGAAAAGTTGACTCCATGAATCAGGTGACCTTTTGCCAGGAGCGCTACAACTACTTCTATAATTGTGATCGCACCCAACAACATCAAGCCCCGGAAAACGAGTGCTTTTGCTTCTTCGTATGTTTGATGTTCAGCCATTATTTTAAATCAATAAGGTTAGTTAAAAGAAAAATTGAAGTCAAGGTGTTTCAACCAGTTTGTTTACAACAGGTAAAAAACAAGGAATACAAACACCCAAACCAAATCCACAAAGTGCCAGTACAAACCAATCTTCTCTACCATCTCATAACCGTTTTTGCGGGCAGCATACAAGCCACTTCCAGCATTAATCATGATGATAGCAAGAAACAATACACCGGAAAATACGTGGAAACCGTGGAAACCTGTAATGAAGAAAAATAAAGCACCAAACGCTTTTGGACCAAAGGCCGCTTCCTTCACCTGCCCTGCATAGGCACCTGTTGTGTACTTAATTTTCAGGTTTTCGTGCGAAGTCATTCCTTCTCCACGTTGTGCCGGATCATGATAAACCAAACCGCTTGGCTTGCCATCATGCATATGGATCAAATAGCTCTGATCCTTGAAAAATGTTTTTGGCGTACCGTCTGCATTTTTTGCTTCTGAGCCATCTGCATTTAAGTAAACACCATCCGCTGTATGCCGACCAAATGGATTTTGCGTAACCGTTACGTTTTCTTTAACGATCAAGGTAGTCCATTCGTAAGCCTGGCTACCAAGGAAAGTTGCACCGCCAAGCACGGTTAAAAACATCCAAAATACAACACCACGCTGATTTTCACGGTGGCCTTCTTGTACCGCACGTACCATTGTAACCGAACTAAAGATCAGTACAAACGTCATAAACGTTACGAAAATAAGCGGCCAATGTGCATCAACAAAAGGGAAAGAAGCAAATACGAAATCCGGCTCAGGCCAGGTAGGCATACTAAAACGCAGTGCTCCATAAGCAATCAGGAAGCCCGCAAAAGTAAAGGCATCCGATACCAGAAAGTACCACATCATAATTTTACCATAACTCGCACCAAAGGGCGATACCGCACCTTCCCAGCGTTGGGATTCACCAACATGTTCGTGCGTGTCGTGCGCGTGGTCAACAGAAGTTTCTGCCATAACGTTCAATCAATTATGTAATAGAGTTCTTAGTTTTGGTTCCGGTTAATCAGGACTGTATGGTGAAAAAGAAAATCAAATACACCCAAAGCACATCCACAAAATGCCAATATTGTACCACCAATTCAAAGCGTTGCTGCCTTCTGATCGTAGCTTTAAAGGGCAAGTAATAAGCATGCACCAACGCTACAGTCAATCCCAACATGCCTCCTAATACGTGGGCCGCATGTAATCCAGATATCACGTAAATGAAGGAACTGGATGGATTAATGGTAAAAGTTGCCCCAATTGCATTTAGCGCTTCCCAACCCATGTACTGCATAATCACAAACGCCATTCCAAGCACAAATGTAGCAATCAACAGGCCTTTATATTGTTGTTCTTTGCCTTGCTTAAAAGCGCGGTAAGACAACTGAATGGTCACACTGCTCAACAAAATCACTACCGTATTGATAAAAAACAAATCCGGTAATTTAAATTCAAACCAGTTTCCAGCAGCGCGACGCACAACATAAGCGCTCGTCAAAGAGCCAAACATCATGATCATTGCAGCAATGGCAACCCACAAAGCAAATTTTTGAGAGTTGATATTACTTCTGCTGTATTGAGGCGTAATTGCAGCCATTTGTATTTAGTTTAAAACAGTTTATCCAACAACAAAACAATCAACGACAAGGGCAGATGTGCAAAGGAAAAGAACATTTGTGCCCTGGCTGCTTTTACGGAACAAGTTTTATACAAATTCCAGCACTTCAGCGCCCAATAAACATTCAAAACCACTAATGCAACCATCGCCACCAAACTGATATAACCCATGGCAAAAGCCAGGAAAGTATTCGCAATCAACAAAAGACAAAATCCAAAAGACAATAAGCCTGTAGTTTTATCCTTTTCCGCTGCCCCGGTAGGCAACAAATAAAAACCGGCCTTCCGATAATCTTCATCTGCCAGCCAAGCAACTGCCCAAAAATGAGGAAATTGCCAAAGGAACTGAAGTGAAAACAACATCATCGCAGTAGATGTAATTGTACCTTCATAAGCAACACTACCAATAATCAGTGGTAAAGCACCTGGTATCGCACCCACCAAAACAGCCAACGGACTCGAGCGTTTTAAAGGTGTGTACACAAAGGCATAACTAATCAAAGACAGTGTACCCAAAAAGCCTGTCAACGGATTGAAAACAGAAAGCAAGGAAATCCCTACCAATGCCATCAAACCTGCCAACAAAACAGCCTTTGACACACTCATTCTTCCTGCTGCTACCGGACGATTCGCAGTACGAGGCATCAACAAATCATAGTCGCGCTCCAATACCTGGTTCAGTGCGTTTGCAGCACTGGTCACAAAAAAACCACCCAATGCAAGCACCAAAGTTGCCAAAACTGTAATTTGACCCTCTGCCACAATCGCATACGACATTACTGCCGAAAAAACCACGGTCAGATTCAACCTGAATTTCACCAACAAACCAAAGTCGGTAATAGACTGGCTCAATGCTCCCCAAACCGCCGCTTGATTTGCCTGATTACGCTCCATTTTTTCAAAAAACTTTTATCACTGTAATCATTTGCCGGAAACAACCATGCTGTTGTTTTCCGGCAAATGAACGATTACTTAGTGGTTGCCGTGGTCATGCTCGTTTTCACCCAACGGAACATACTGTGGGATAAACTCCTTACCATCCTTACCATAGTCATAAGCCCAACGTTGAACTGTAGGGATATTACCAGGCCAGTTGCCGTGACCGGTTTCAATCGGTGTAGTCCATTCCAAAGTATTTGCACCCCATGGGTTCTTAGACGTCATTTTACGACCGCTAAAAATGGAGTAAAAGAAGTTGATGATGAACAATACCTGAAGGAAAAATACCACAATCGCTGCAACTGTGATGAATTTATTCAAATCGGTAAAGTGACGGAATGCATCGAAAGAGGCACCTGCGTCATAATAACGACGTGGAACACCTGCCATACCAGTGTAGTGCATTGGCCAGAAAATCGCATAAGCACCGATCAAAGTACCCCAAAAGTGTACTTTACCTAAGGTTTCGTTCATGAAACGACCGAACATTTTGGGGAACCAGTGGTAAATACCCGCGAACATCCCAAAGAATGCTGCAATACCCATTACAATGTGGAAGTGGGCAATTACAAAGTAGGTATCGTGCAACTGAATATCGATCGCAGAGTTACCCAAGAAGATACCCGTCAAACCACCCGAAATAAACATCGAAACAAACCCGATGGAAAACAAACTCGCCGAATTAAATCGGAAGTTGGATCCGTATATCGTAGTAATCCAGTTGAACACTTTTACCGCCGATGGAACCGCGATGATCAACGTGAAGATTACAAAGAAGTTACTAATAAATGGATTCACACCTGACATAAACATATGGTGCGCCCAAACAATAAACGACAAGAAACCAATCGCCAAAATTGAAAATACCATCGCGCGATAACCAAAGATCGGTTTACGTGCGTGTACCGACATTACCTCGGAAACGATACCCATCGCAGGCAGGATGATGATGTACACCTCTGGGTGACCCAAGAACCAGAACAAGTGCTGGTACAAAATTGGGCTACCACCGATGCGGTCTAACACTTGACCACCTACCACGATTTCACTCAAGTAAAAAGAAGTACCCAAGCCGCGGTCGAACATCAACAACAACAAGCCAGAAAACAATACAGGGAAAGACAACACGCCCAACACAGCCGTTACAAAGAACGCCCACATGGTCAAGGGCATACGCCACATGTTCATGCCTTTGGTACGCAAGTTCAATACCGTAGTAATATAGTTAATACCACCCAACAAGGCAGAAACTACGAAAAGTGCCATCGAAACAATCCACATAGTCATACCCGCTCCCGAACCATCGGAGGCTTGCGGTAGCGCACTTAATGGCGGATATGCCGTCCAGCCCCCCGAAAATGGTCCAGTACTAAGGAACAAAGACAAAAACATCACTACACCAGCCAAAAAGAACGCCCAGTAAGAGAATGCGTTCAACAGCGGTGAAGCCATATCGCGGGCACCCACCTGCAACGGAATTAACAAGTTGGAAAAAGTGCCACTCAATCCTGCCGTCAATACAAAGAACACGAGGATGGTACCATGCATGGTAACCAATGAGTAATAGAATTCAGGATCAAGTTTACCAATGCCTGCTGCATTTACTTGAATCCATTTGCCTAAAAGCGGTTTCAGCCAAACCAAATCAGCTTCTGGAAAGCCCAATTGAAGGCGGAAAATAATTGACATTGCAGCACCAATGAAGGCCCAGAAAATACCTGTGATCAGGAATTGACGTGCGATCATTTTGTGATCGGTGCTGAAAATGTAGTGCGTCAGGAAGTTTGATTGAAACTTATCTCCATGATGATGTTCATGAAAATGATCGTTAAACCCAAGTTCTTGGGTTAGCGTTTCTTCCAAAGTTTCGGCGGCAGATATTACGTGAGCCATACCAGTAGATTTTGAACAGTTTTTAAAAAAAAATTGCGAGGGTTCTATTTGTCTCCGGTACTTAAATATCAGGAGGGATTGGTTGTACCGCCACCCAGAATGGTGAATTCTGTCCGACGATTTTTTGCCCGATTCTCAGGCGTGTCATTTGGAACTGCTGGTTTAGTATCACCGAAACCATTGGCTTTTAATCGACCACCAGAAATACCACGGGTAGTCAAATAATTGGCAACGGCATTCGCACGTTCAACGGACAAACTCATGTTTGCAGCAGGCTCTCCAACGTTATCCGTATGCCCTGCAATTGCGATAGACATTCCAGGATAAGTATTGAGTGCTGTAACCAGGTTATCCAGTTCGTACTTGCTGTCTTCGGTCAACTTTGCAGATCCTGTTTCAAAATTGATGAAACTCAATTGCAAGGTTTTGTCTGTTGCATTGGTAGATTCTACCGCTTTTTTCACTGATTCACCAAACGCTTTCGCACGGATAGGTGCTTCGATTGGCAACGTCATTTTATCCTTGTTTGGATCATCAGCTTTACCGCGCACCTGTGTCAAGTAGTATGACTCCTGTTTTTTAAACCAGGCATCATATTCTTCCTGCGTTACGATTTTTAATACGCGGCGCATTGAATAGTGGCCTTTACCACACAACTCTGCACATGCCAATTCGTAATCAAATTTTTCCCAACGCTTCGGACCTGTTGGATCTGCTGGATCAAAAGGCTCGTTGTATTCAGGGTATTTGCGCAATTCATTGCGATATTCTGCGGTTGTTTTGCTTGGTGTAAACACAAACATGGTAGGCAAACCAGGAACAGCATCCATTTTTACCCGGAAATGCGGCAGATAAAAATTGTGCAACACGTCTTTTGCAATGATCCGTACCCGTACTTTTTTGCCTACTGGCAAGTAAAGTTCTTGTCCAGGAATCATATCGTCCCAGTTTTTGGAATCGGTAAAGTCCTGACCAATTGGATTGCCTGCTGTCGTCAACTTATAGTCACGTGTTCCTAATTTGTTATCAGGACCAGGGTAACGAATGCTCCAGTTGAACTGTTGACCAGTGGCTTCGATTTCCATGTAGTCTTCACCTTCCTTTACATCAGCCATTACTTCATTCCAAGCATTCAGGCCACGTACCACCAAAAGAGTCATGACAACTGCAGGAATTGCAGTCCACCAAACCTCTAAGCGGTTGTCGTGCGCAAGGAATGTTGCTTTGCGACCTTCTTGGTAGCGATATTTGTAAGCAAACCAGAACAACGCGATATGGGTGCCTACAAATACGATCCCGGTAAATACCAGGGTCAGGTTGAAAAGTGCATCCAGCATAGCGCCGTGTTTGGAAGCCGCTGCATGTGGGCCATAACCAAGCATCACATTTTTGAATTCATAAGCAGAGATGATTACCCCACCTAAGAAAACAACAAGAAAAATCAGGGACAATAAGCCATTCCATTTGCTATTGTCGCGCAGAACTTCACGTTCGCCTTTAATTTGAGCGGTGAGTTCAGTAACCTTACCAATTTGTACAAGTACAATGGTAATCAGAATAAAACAGAGTAGTATGATAAGCGCAGTCATCGTAAGTTTTTTACTTTAACCCAAAGGTAAATGGATTGTTCGGAGCAACGTAAAGACTCTTTTTTGTTTAGAAACGTTCTAATTAAAGACTAGTGATGGTGAGCGTCGCCGTGACCGTCATCTTCGCCCTCAATAAGCGCTCCTGTATCATGGTGCAAGCTTTCTTCAAGGTATGGATCCTTCATTGGCACCAGAGATACACGTTGTAACTGGGCAAAAAAGAAGAATAAGAACAGACTTAGGAACCCAATAAAGATACCTAACTCTTCCAAACCAGGGATTGTATAGCCTAGTTTAAAACTTTTATCTGGACCATGTTCTGCATGTGCACCGTGTTCAGCATGTTCGCCCTGTTCTGCATGCGCACCGTGCGCACCTTCTTCATGGGTTGCTTCTGCAGTTGCAGGCACTGCTTTATGGTCTTCAGCAGTAGCATGATCTGCTTCTGCATGGGTTGCTGATTCGGCAGTATGTGCTTCAGCGCTGTGTGCTGCTGATTCAGTGGCATGTGCTGCTTCCGTATGTGTTGCAGTTTCGGCTGAATGTGCTTCTGTTGCAGGAGCCGCTTCTTTAGGTGCAGCTTCTGACAATGGGGCAACTTCTGCACCAGGCTTTTTGCCTTCGGCCATTTCTTTTGCTTCAAATGCTGCGATACGTGCACCTGGCTTGATCATATAGAAAAAGTCCCACCAGTGACCAACAAACACAAACAAGGCAACAAAAAACATCGTTCCGAATTTGCGTTTTGTATCATTACGCATCAAGATAAAGAATGGTAACACGAAGTTAATCAACAAGTTACCCCAGAACAGAATTGGGTAATGTTCCATCCGTTCTTTGAAGTAGATCGTTTCCTCCCCGTTGTTTGCGTACCAAATCAACATAAATTGGTCGAACCACAAGTATGTCCAAAACACACTGATACCGAAAAGGAATTTACCTACATCGTGCAAGTGGCTACGGTTAACATACTCCATATACCCCAAGGATTTGAGGTAAATGATAATCATGGTTGTCAACGAAATAGAAGCCAACCACAAAGAAGCAGTTGCATACCACGCAAACATGGTTGAGTACCAATGCGGATCAACCGCCATCACAGATTCCCAAAGGAAAACTGTGCTCAAGAAGCCGCCAATGGGAAGGAAAGAAGCCGCCCATTTGCGCTGTTTTTTATAATAGTCGAAGGAAGGTGTTTCCTTCGTATCCTGATCAACCGATGCTTGACGCAATTTGAACGCCCAATAATACCAAAGCGCCAAAAAGCCAACAACCGATACGGTATAAAAGGTTGGATTCAAAAAGCCTTTTTTACCCGCCAGGATTTTGTCATAGATCGGGCTGTTTGGATCTGTAATTCCTGGTGTGTTCCAGTGATAAAGGTGGTGGAGATGTCCCCAAACACCAATGGCAAGTACACCCATCAGGATAATACCAACCCACATAAACTGGCTCATTGCTTCCCATATCCGCTTGATTACGGTATTCCAACCCGCGAAGGCTGTAATTTGAGCGGCAAGGAAAAACATGGACATAAATGCAATTCCCGTGAAGTACACGGCATTGTGCAGGTAATTCGTCCAGAAACGGGTGTGAAACTCATCGTCGTTGAGGAACGACAAAACAAGGCAAATCACGCCCAACGCCATGCCACCAAGTAGCACGCGTTTTTGTTTGGCTTCAAATACAAATTGCGTATTCAGATTCATATCGCAAGACCGAATTAAGTCCGGTGTTTTTTTGATAGTTGGATGAGTGGTAGCCACTCCCCCGAACAATGATCTTAGTTAATAAGGTTGGCAAATGGGGCTTCGCACAAGTTTATTTTACAGGCGGTGCTGGTGGCGGCGGTGGCGCTTGAACGCGTGCCGGACCCGTTGCAACGCCTTTTGCAGGAACTTCTACATTACTCAGGGTATTTGCCTTTTCATTATATTCCAGCGTTTTTGATTTTGCTTGCAAACCACGGATGTAGTGGATTACCTGCCAGCGTTCTTCAAAAGACAACTTGTCGGAATAGCCCCCCATCACATTTTTACCGTACATGATTGCAAAATAGTAGCGACCATTTCCAGCAGCAACCATGTCATCGGCAATCATATTTTTGGGTTGCGCCGGATATTTGCTATCTGGTTGTGCTACCAACCAGCCTTGACCGTCGCCTTTCTCGCCATGGCAAATTCCACAATTCACTTCATAAAGTGCTTTCGCTTTCTCGAGCCCTTTTGTGGTGATTGGGAAGGGGTTCTGCACCATCTCCTGTTCGCAAAGCAAACGATCCTCTTCATTATTTGCATAATAGAAAGGCGCCTGACCATTTACTTGAGCAGCAATCGCGTTCGATGCATTTTTTCCACGAACAACGTCTAATGCAGCAGCGTCTCCGTAATACACCGCAGTATAACCGCGCGGGATTGTTCCTTCTACCTTCTTACGGGGCTGAGAAAGTTGTGCCTTGGTAAAAGTGCCCTTTCCTTCCCAGTGATTCCAGTAATATGCGCTATAAACATTTGCCTCATATGAAACCGGATGGTACATATCTGGCATATATTCATGCCCCGTTTTGTTAACTCCAGCGGGAGAGCAGAGCGAAAAAAGCCATGCAAACAAGGCAATCCCGAGAATCACGCCAATTGCGTTTTTCATGCTTTATGAATTTATCTTTGTTAAAATGTGCGTTGCTAAATTGTTTATTAAAACAAAAAAGGCAACTTACATAGTTTTAATGTTCACTTCAGCAGCCTGTGTGGTGCCGAAAAACTGCTTCAATCCGTCTACCGCATTGTCAGACGCTGCTGTTACATCAAAAGCGATGCAAAATTTATCGTCTGTGATGCGATTGTCGAGTGATTGCGCTTTAACACCCGGCCATAAGCCGCAAATGGTGTAAAAAGTAAGCGTCATGCCCCATGCAGCAAACAACACCGTCAATTCGAAGGTGATTGGAATAAAGGCAGGTATAGACCAGTAAGGTTTACCACCGAATACAATGGGCCAGTCGCTTGTAAAAATCCAGGTCATGGTCAAAAAGGCAAAAAGGCAGCCAATTGTACCATAAATAAAACCGAGGTAGTGCAACCGGCTTTCCTTCAATCCCAGAATTGGATCCAGTCCGTGTACCGGAAATGGCGTGTACACGTCCATGATATCCAGGTGTGCCGCATTTGCAGCGCGTATTGCACCTTTCAGATCCTCTTCGTCGTTATAAAGTCCATACAGGACTTGCTTGCTATCAGAAACCATCCTTCTTTATTATGAATGATGAATTGTTAGTAGATTTCGGTGTATTGATGCTTGACCGGAAATGAATCCAATGAAGCAGTATTGATTTATTAGTGTTTAGGCTCCTCCACTTTTTCTGCGTCATCTGCGTGTTTCTTCGCATTTGGGCCGATATACTGATCACCTGCTACTTTTAAGATGGCTTTTACCTCTGCAATCGCGATTACCGGTGCAACCCGAGTAAAGATCAGATAAAGGGTAAAGAACAATCCAATTGTACCGGTGAAGATGCTAATTTCCACCCAGGTTGGGTTATAATAGCTCCAAGATGATGGCAAATAGTCACGCGCCAGGGTAGTTGCAATGATTACGAAACGTTCGAACCACATACCAATATTTACCAGGACAGAAAGGAAGAACGTCCACCAAACACTGCGGCGAATACTGCGCGACCAGAACAACTGTGGGCTAACCACGTTGCAGAACATCATACCAAAATAAGACCACCAGTAAATACCGAATACACGGTTATAGAAGGCAAACTGTTCGTAAATGTATCCTGAATACCAGGCAATGAACAATTCTGTCAAGTAAGCAACCCCTACAATCGTACCGGTCAACACAATAACCTTGTTCATCGATTCGATGTGGTTGATTGTGATGTATTCTTGCAGTCCAAGCACTTTACGGGTTAATACCATCAGGGTTTGTACCATGGCAAAACCAGAGAAGATCGCACCTGCAACAAAATAAGGTGGGAAGATCGTGGTATGCCAGCCCGGGATTACCGAAGTTGCGAAGTCAAAAGATACGATGGTGTGTACAGAAAGTACGAGTGGCGTAGAAATACCGGCCAAAACCAACGAAAGTGCTTCCCAACGTTGCCAGTGTTTGGCACTTCCTGTCCAACCAAAAGAAAACGTTTCGTATATTTTGCGACGGTAGCCTGTTGCACGGTCCCGTACAGTAGCAAGGTCAGGAACCAAACCAGTGTACCAGAAGAGTAAAGAAACAGAGAAATAGGTAGAGATCGCAAATACGTCCCACAACAACGGGGAGTTAAAGTTTGTCCACAGCGGACCCCGTGTATTTGGGAATGGAAAGATAAAGAATGCCAGCCATACGCGGCCCATGTGGAAAATGGGGAACTGACCAGCGCAAATTACCGCAAAAATGGTCATCGCTTCTGCTGCGCGGTTTACACCCGTACGCCAGCGCTGACGGAACAACAACAGGATCGCAGAGATCAGGGTTCCGGCGTGACCGATACCGATCCACCACACGAAATTGGTGATGTCCCATGCCCAGTTGATCGTACGGTTGGCGCCCCACTCACCAATCCCTTTCCATACTGTCCACACAATGGCGAAAAGATAGAGTCCGAGAAACGCGGAGGCAAGCGCAAAAGCGATTACCCATTCGCGGGAAGGAGCTTTTTCTGTGGGTGTACACAAATCTTCCGTGATATTGTGGTAAGATTTGTTCCCTTCAATCAATATGTGCCGGACCGGCGCTACTGCTTGCGACATATTATTTCAGATATTGAGCGATTGAGAGATTGGGGGTCGGCTACCTGCCAAAAACGTTGGCGTATCACCGTACCAATTTCCTAATTGTTATGACAAAAGTTCTTCGTTGGTATTGCGAATTTTAGCAGAGTATTTTACTCCTGGGCGTACGTTGATTTCTTCCAAAACCTGGTATGCCAAGGCGCCTGCACCATTACGCAGTTGATTTACTTCACTTTCCGGGTTGTTCAGGTTACCGAACACGATTGCACCGGTTGGGCAAGCGGTTTGACAAGCACTCCGAACATCGTTATCCATGATGGCACGTTCTTCTTTTTTAGAAGTCAGTTTACCTTCTTGAATACGTTGGATACAGAAAGAGCATTTTTCGATTACACCACGGGTACGTACGGTTACGTCTGGATTTAATACCATCCGCACCAAATCATCGGCATAGAATGGTTTATCATCGCCTTCTGCCCAGAATACGCGTTCTTCGTTTGAAGGCCAGGTATCCGCAGTGGTGTAATCCAGCCAGTTGAAGCGGCGTACTTTATAAGGGCAGTTGTTGGCGCAGTAACGAGTACCGATACAACGGTTGTAGGCCATTTGGTTCAAACCTTCCATCGAGTGGTTGGTTGCATTTACCGGACAAACGTTTTCGCAAGGTGCGTTATCGCAGTGTTGGCACATCATAGGTTGGTAAACCACACCTGGATTTTCGAAATCTCCGTAGAAGTAACGGTCGATGCGCAACCAGGTCATTTCGTGGTGGCGTGCTACTTCTTTTTTACCAACTACTGGCACGTTATTTTCACTCACACAAGCAACTTGACAAGCGCCACAACCAATACAAGCATTCAGATCGACGTACATGCCCCATTTCACCCCTGTTCCGTAGTAATCGGAATAGTCTGGATAAAGGGATTGTTCGTTTAAGTGCTTCGTTTCTTTATGGAACTCCGCCATTTCTTCGGCGAACTTAGGCAGTTCATTCAGGGTCGTTTGGAAAATGATCGAACGCTCTGTCAACGAACCTTGGAAACCTTTATAGCCCAATGATTTTTCATCGACATTGATCACGGCATTTTCTTCTTTGCCCATTGCTTTTACCCCCATCGTGTGGTGGTGCTGAACGCTGGCAAAGTGTTTATCAACGGTGCCGGTTGCTTTAACTTTTACATCTGTAGCATAGTATTGTAACATACCGCCATCGAAAGGCAGCCAAGTATTTACATTTACACCGTATCCTACACCACAACCGCCTGCTTCGCGACCACCACCCAAGGCGATGCTCACTGTGCCAGGCATTTGGCCGAATGTGCGGACTACAGTACAAGTCAATTTTTTACCATTCACTTCCACCTCTACATTGTCGCCATCTTTGAAACCTTTCCAGCCGTCAATGTTATTTACCCCATCCCATTCGAGTGGAACGCTGAGGTAATTGCCCCAAACGGTACGATTTACCGGATCAGGCATTTCTTGCAACCAAGGGTTGTGGGCATATTGACCACCACCAATGTTCACTGTTTCGTAGAAGGAAATTTCCAGTTCCGTACCAGAAGGTTTTGTAACCCCGGCAGGATTGAGGCTTACTGCTGCATTGAAGGTAACGGCTGACTCTGCGGCGGGCATTTCAAAAACACCATCATGCAGGCTCATATCCCAAAAAGCAGCAGGAGTGCCGAATTTGGATTGTTTTTGGAACAGATCACCTGCCCAGTTAGATACCAGGTATTGGTAATAAGGTTGATCGTCCTGGCGGTTCAAGTTTTGGCTATCAGCCCATTCGAGCAGGCTCAATTCAGCCTGGCGGGTTTCGAACAGCGGTGCAATGGTAGGCTGTACGAGGCTATAATGCCCTGTTTTGGGTTCAACATCACCCCAAGATTCCAACAAATGGTGGGTTGGTGCGGCGTAATTACATTGCGCGGTTGTTTCGTCGACGGTAGTATTAAACGAAATCCGGGTGCCTACTTTTGCAAATGCTTCTTTAAATTTGTCTGCATTGGGCAATTCGTAAGCAGGGTTTGCATTCCAAACGATGGCAACTGCAACCTGACCTGCATTCATTTCTTCGATCAGGCGGAAAATCTGACGTTCATCACCCTGGCGTTGGTTTGAAGCCGCGCTGAAGTCGACGGTAACGTTGATATTTCCGAGCAGGTCGTTGATTTTGTTTACGTAGATCTGTTCCATTACATTGTTGGAACCAGATACCACCAAAGACTTACCTGTTGCTTTTTTAAGATCTTCTGCAACTTTTTTGATTGCAGCGGCTGCTTTTTCATTCAATTGTGGACCGCCAGAAGTGCCAGCAAGTGCATTATACAATGCCACGATTGCTGCACCTTGTTCGCTTGGCTTCACCAAAATACGGTTGTCCGCGTTAGAGCCAGACAATGACATGTGGCTTTCTACCTGATAGTGGCGGGACATTTTCATGCCCTTTGCATCGCGAATTTTGCGGTTTTTGGCATAAGCGCGGGCATATTCTACCGGACTGATCCAAGTACCAAGGAAATCTGCGTTGAAAGAAACAATTACGTCTGCTTTATCAAAGTGGTAGGAAGGAACTGCGAATTTACCAAAAGAAGCCTGGTTTGCAGCGAGCAATGCAGCGCTGGAAACTGGATCATAGGTAGCAACCGTTGTATTTGGGTATTTTGCAGTAAATTCTGCGAGTGCCAACTTAGCCGTTGGGCTCATATTGGTTTGGGTAATGATGCGAATATTGCCACCAGCACCCAATTTTGCTTTGATTTCTTTGTCGAGATCGGCCCAGGATTTCTTTTGCACTTCGCTGTCTGCGATGGTACCTGCAAATTTTATCCGGCGATTATCGTAGAGGCTCAATACGGAGGCTTGTGCCCGCGCACTGGTACCACCAGCAGTAATACCGCTCAGGGTATTGCCTTCAATTTTAATTGGACGACCTTCCCGTGTTTTAACCAACACTGCGCAATAATCGCCACCATTTACAAAGGAAGAGGCGAAATAGTTGGCTACCCCTGGAACAATATCAGCAGGCTTGGTCACGTAAGGGATCGCCTTTTTTACTGGAATTTCGCAAGAAGCTGCTACTGTTGCAGCGCCCAGTCCGAAACCGAGTAGTTTCAGGAAGTCGCGGCGATTGGTAGACCATTTGCCATCGGTTTGGTCGATATTTTCAACCGAAAATTCTTTTTCAGCAGACTGCAGAAAGGATGCTTCTTGCATCAAATCTTCGGTGCTAACCCAAATACCGTTATCGTTGTGCATATAAACTTAGGATAAATGTTGTGCAATGCGTGGTGAAAGGTGTTTGCGAATGCATACCCTGCTGTGCGGGATATGCATGTGCGAAAATATTAATAGTGGCATTTTTGGCACTCCAAACCGCCGATATCAGCAACAGTTACTTTAGTGCGTTTGCCTTCATTTAATTCTTTGTGGTAACGCTCGTACTGGTTGTAGTACGCGTTGTCCGTAAATTTCACTTCCGTTTCACGGTGGCAAGTGATACACCAGCCCATGCCCAGGGTTGAGTATTGGTACACTTCCTCCATTTCCTGAATTGGACCGTGGCATTTTTGGCATTCAATTTTACCCACTGCAACGTGCTGGGCGTGGTTGAAGTAAGCGTGGTCAGCCAGGTTGTGTATCCGTGTCCATTCAATTGGACCCTGAATTTTGCCATTGGTGTCGTCTTTGAGTGCTTTTACCAAGCCATCCCATTGATTATCAACTGTTTGGCGACCGCTTTCATCCAAGGCAGTCAAGGTATTAGCGGCCATGTATTCCTGGCCGATCCATTTTTTGTACAGGTCTTCAATTTGTTTCTCGCTCCAGCTTTCGTAGTTAGGAATGTAGGTTCCCGCGATTGGATCGAAACCGATGGAAGCGAAAATTTTAGTAATCTCTGAAGTACCGGAGATAGAGCCTTTTTTAATGGCCGCGTGGCAATTCATACAAGTGCTAGAACCCGGAATAGAAGACTGTTTAGAGCGCCGTGCCGAGTCGTGGCAATATTGGCAATCAATTTTATTGACGCCAGCGTGTATTTTATGGCTGAAAGCAACGGGTTGTGTTGGCTGATAATTTTGTTCGCGGCCCATGCGGGTTGCGTTATCCACTGATTTATAGCCAAACAGCAAGGTAATCGCAAACACCGCGAAGGCGATAAAGCCTTTAGAGGTTAATGAAGTTACCCAGTTTTTTTGAATAGGCGCTTCGCCTTCCTGCACCCGTGCAACATTACCGAGGTTGTCGATGATGCGCATGAGGGCAAATGCGAGCAAACCCAGGATGATGGCCATGCCCACGAAAAGCCAAGGGATACTTGATTCTTCTTTTTTGTCATCCGCAACCGCACTTGTTGGATCAACCTTTTTTTGGCCACCATTCTTGTACTGATCGTCAATGTAGAGTAACATACTCTCCATTTGTTCATCTGTGAGACCGGTGAAGTTGCTCATCAAGGTTGGCTTCCACTTGTTCCACAATTCAGTGGCACGTGGGTGGCCGGTGGCAATTAACGCCTGAGAGTTACGAATCCATGAATAAAGGTCCTTCCTAGGAAAGCCACTCCAACGCTCTTCTACTCCGCCAAGGGCAGGACCAGTAAGATTGTCTTTCATGTTTTTGTTATGACAGGAGGCGCAGTTGGCAATAAATAATTCTTTGCCTGCTTCTTTGGTTGGCGCCGCGTAAGAATTGGCCGTAGCGAGGAGCGCAAGTATGAAAACCCAGCAAATACGTTTCAGCAACATATGTCGTAATGGTATGAATGTGTATACAAACAAAGCAATGTTGATTATCAAAACGCATTTTGACTTTCAACAGCGCAAAAGTACCACCCCCTTTTTTTTAACCAAAGCATCGGGCCCGGAAACAATTTATTTAGATAGCCTCTAAACAACTGCATCAAACTTAGCGATGATGTATAAGGTTGGTTTTACAGAAAACTTAACGGTCTGTTAAGATTTTGGGCGCAAAGGTATGCAAGGGGTTCACCTTTCCAAATCAGATTCAAAAAAAATCATACGAACAACTATATAATTTTCCAATTTGCAGTCTGTCGTACATTTTTAAGCCATTTACAAAGAACTACTGCACCAGCTTTCTCACGCAATTAATTCGATCTACCTTCGCCACCACTTAGCCTAACCATTTAAAATATTTTTAAACAGCACACTCATGGACGCAAACAGCCGCATTTACGTGGATTCTGAAATTGGCAAGCTCAAAAAAGTAATCGTACACCGTCCGGACGAAGGTATTGCAAGAATCACGCCCAAACGCGCAGGCGAATTATTATTCGATGATATCGTTCATTTGCCCAACATGCAGGACGAACACGATATATTTGTCAATATCCTGCGTGCCTTCGTTGGAAAGCAAAATGTATTGGAGGTGCGCGACCTGCTGGCGGAGAGTACCCGCGATGAAGAAAGTAAATATGAAGTCATCAACAAGATCGTTGATTTTGAAGAGCTCCCCTACTCTTTTATCCCGCGTTTAGCCAGTCTTTCCTCCGAGCAACTTGCCGACACCTTAATAACAGGTTACCTGGAACCGGAAGACCGGATTTTGTTTGACCCGATTCCGAACCTGATTTTCACGCGCGATATTGCCGTGACCGTAAAGGACCATGTGATTATTACCAAAGCCGCCAAAGAAGCGCGTTTTCGGGAAAATTTCCTGACCCGCCTTATTTTTAGCAGCCATCCGGTGTTCCGCCGCTTGAAATCGGATGGTAAAACGGTCAACTTAAATCGGGTCGATAAATTTCCACCTTCTAAAAAGGGTGAAACGATCAGCATTGAAGGTGGGGATGTGATGATGTTCCACAACGATTACCTGTTGATCGGTAATTCGGAGCGAACCAACGATTATGCCTTTCAAATGATCAAAAACTATCTGTTTGATCGGGGAATTATCAAAAATATCGTGCAGGTGAATATCCCGGCAGAGCGGACCTACATGCACATTGATACGATTTTCACCCAAATCAACCACAACCACACCGTTGGATACAAGCCGATTGTGCAGGATGGTTTAGGTTCTTATGTAGATGTACACCGTGCCAATGGTGAAGAAATTGAATATGCCTGCCTGAAAGACTTTTTGTTGGCGGAAGTGAACCCGAATATGGAATTCATTTGGGCTGGATGTGGCGAAAGTCCGTATCAGGAGCGCGAACAATGGACAGATGGCTGCAATCTGGTAGCCCTAAAACCCGGTGTAGCGGTCACTTATGATCGGAACCCAGTTACAGAGCGTGCCTTTAAAGACTTTGGCTATAAGGTAATTGGCGCCCAAAAACTGCTGCGCGACATTGATAATGGCAAAATCACCGTGGATGAGGTGGAAAACACCATTATCACGATCCCTTCAAATGAGTTGTCGCGTGCACGTGGCGGATCACACTGCATGACTTGCCCGATTGAAAGAGAACCGGTTTAAGTAGTTGTTAGTTGTTAGTTTTTAGTTGTTAGTTTGCGTAATGACCTCCAAACTAACAACTAAAAACTAACAACTAACAACTAATCCTACATTTTTTTAGACCATTCCTCGATGGCTTCTTTGATGCGGGCGGCGCGGTTTTCCGGATCGGGGTGGGTGGATTGGAACTCGGGTGTTTTATCTGGTCCTGCGGCTTGTTTGAGGACTTCCATTACGTTGATTAATTTGCTTGGGTCGTAACCGGCCTCTATCATAAAGCGCACCCCTAGGTTGTCGCTTTGCAATTCCTGGTCGCGGCCGTACTTCATTTGGATCATGTTGGACACTGCCTGTGCGATGTAGGCGGTGTTTGGATTATTAGGATCGTAGGTTGCCATGGTTACCGCCCCTGTAATTCCTTGTGCGAGTTCCATTTGCGCCATTTTTTCGGCACTGTGGCGCGCTACAACATGGCCTACTTCATGGCCTAATACACCCGCCAGCATATCCTGGTTGAGGTTGCGACCGTCGGTAGTGAGGCGGGAAAGCAAGGCTTCGGTGATGAAAATTTGTCCGCCAGGCAAAGCAAATGCATTGATGGTTTGCTGATCGGCGAGCAAATGGAAGTCATACTTATAAGGTGTCTTGCTAGCGGTCGATTTTTGCACGATTTGTTGTCCTACCTGGTTAACGATTGCGGCTGCGGGCTGGTTCCTGCTCAATCCGCCAAACTCTTCTGCCATACCCGGTGCGCTTTGCAGGCCCATTGCCACTTCTTGCTCAGGCGTAACGGCGACGTGTTGTTTTTCTCCTGTAATGTCATTGAAGGAGCTGGTACCATAATATTTGAACAAAGAAATGGCCGCCACAACGATGGCGATCAGGATGGAAATGGAGCGAGACCCCTGGCGTTGAGCAGACATGCAGATAGCGTTTTAATCAAGTTTTACAAAATGCTGTTATCGGACACGAAAGTAACAACTTCTGCAAAAAGCTTACTTTAAATCTAAGAACGCCCAATTAGAATCTTCATCGCCGGGTGCATTGGTGAATCCTTTGCGTTCGAACAGCCTGCGCATGGCGCCATTATTTTTTAAAAAGGAGGCCGTTATTTTGTGATAACCCTGGGCGCGCGCAATTTCAATGATATAATCGGTGAGCATACCGCCCAAGCCCAGGCCATGCCATTGATCGGCGACTAAAATGGCATATTCAGCCGATTCATACCAGCCATCTCCCACAATGCGCACTTCTCCGATGATTTTGGACACCCCATTTTCTTCTACCTGGGCCACGATGGCCATTTCCCGATCGTAATCAACCTGGGTTAGTCGGGATAAAAAACGGTGATCGATTCCGGGAACATACCCGAAAAAACGGAAATAAAGGCTTTGTTTGGAGGCATTGCGTGCTAATTCGGCCTCCATAGGTTCATCTTCGGGCCGGATTGGGCGAAAAAGTACCTCCATTTTGTTTTTCAATTTCACCTTTTTGATCCATTGGGTTGGATAAGGCAAAATACTCAGGTGGGCGTATGGATCGCGTTGCAAACTGGGCGACCGTTCCAGCGCAATTTTAGCATCCAATACGATCCCCAACTTGGGCTGCATGGCAAATGGATTGATTTCGATGGACCGGATATCCGGAAAATCCATGAGCAGGTAAGTAAAACGGCACAAAACATCTTCCAGCATATCCACGGGCACGGGTGTTTGATGCCCGTAACCTTGCATTAATTGATACACTTTGGTCCCTTCAATGAGGCGTTTGGCGAGTGCCAGGTTTAAAGGGGGCAAACCGACTGTTCGATCTTGCCATAAGTCGCCTGTACTACCTCCTAGCCCGAAGGTAATTACCGGGCCAAAAACCGGGTCTTTTTCAGAAGAAATGAGCAATTCATGCTGAATTGGCTGCATTTTTTCAATACTAACGCCTTCAATGCGGGCATCGGGCCTGCGGTTGCGTACGTGCGCGTGCATGGCCTGGTACGATTGCAAGAGTTCTGTATCGTTTTCAATATTGGTTTTAATGCCGCCTGCCGCTTGTTTGTGCCAAATATCGGGAGATTCAATTTTCATTACCACCGGATAGCCCAGTTGTTCGGCCTGATGAAGCGCCCCTGCTTCGGTATTTGCCTTCAAACTGATATTAACCGGGATACCATAGAGGGCCAACAAATCTTTACTTTCAATTTCATCTAACTGAGTGCGCCCTGCTTGTTGCAACTGCCGAAGCATGGTAGCAGCTTCTTTTCGACGCATATCGGCAAATCCGATGGGCTGATCGGGCGGCATTTCAGACAAAAGATCGAGGTTTTCTTTATAATCGGCCATGTGCATAAACACTTCCACGGCGCGTTCGGGAAAAGGATACCAAGGCACTTTCCCTTTTTCCAACACGGATCTACCTTCAATTACGGAGGTGTAGCCCATCCAGGCGCAATAAACGGGTTTGGGAAAGACCGCTTTTGATTCAGCAACCACTACTTCGGCAATTGCTTTAGCATCTGTAACTTGTTGCGCGGTGAGCACAATCAGCAGCGCATCCACATTGGGATCGAAGAGGCAGGTGCGAATTGCGAATCGGAATTGCTCGGTTGTTGCGCCGCCGCTGAGGTCTACCGGATTGTTTTTGCTCCAAATGTCCGGTAAAACCGTGCTTAATTTTTCAATGGTTTCGGGTTTTAACTGAGCCAGGGTGCCGCCGCGGCGTATAAGCGCATCGGTGGCGATAATGGCGGGTCCGCCGGCATTGGTGATGATGGCCAAGCGTTTCCCGGTGGGTAAAGGTTGGGTTGCGAGGGCCTGGGTACAATCAAAAAACTGCTGAATGGTGCGCACTCGGATGAGTCCGGCACGTCGGAAAGCCGATTCATACACCGCATCGTTACCTGCCAGTGCTCCGGTATGCAACATGGCGGCCCGGGCGCCTTCTTTGCTGGAACCCGCTTTGAGGATCACAATGGGTTTGGAACGTGCAAAAGCCCTGGCTGCACTCATAAATTTACGGGCATTGACCAAATGCTCCATATATATAAGGATACAGGCCGTACGACTGTCCTGTCCGAAATAATCGATCAAATGCTCAAACCCGATATCCGCCATGTTGCCCATCGACACGAAATAGCTAAAACCTACCCGTTTATCAGCGGCCCAATCGAGAATTGCCGAACCCAAGGCACCGCTTTGGGAAATAAAAGCCACGCGACCTGGGCCAGGTACAGCTGAAGCAAAGGTGGCGTTCAGTCCAATAGAAGGGACCAAAATACCCATGCAGTTGGGTCCTAATATTCGTATTTTGTATTTATCTGCCACATGGAGCAAATCGCGGTAAATTTGTTCCCCTTCGTTGCCTGCTTCCTTAAAACCGGAAGATAAAATGATGACACATTCTACCCCAAATTTACCACATTCTGTGAGGATGCCGGGGATGGTGGTGGCCGGGGTTGCAATAATTACCAAACTGGGCTTTTCTGGTAAATCTTTGAGTTTTTTATAACATTTAAGATTTTGCAATTCAGCATACTTTGGGTTTATTGGATAGACTTTCCCTTTAAACGTATGCAAGTTGTGTAAAACGGCAAAACCAATTTTGTCCGGCTTGTCGGTTGCGCCAATCAAGGCAATACTTTCTGGCTGAAAAAATTGATCTAGAACACGTTTCATATTAAAATTTCCAAAATTTCGATAAAAGTGCAGCAGCGGTATGCAAGTGCATTTCGTACGTTTCCCACACGCGCATGCCGGAGCTGGTGCTGGCTTCTTCGTAGGGCATTGGTTCCAGGTTGATGCCTGCAATAAAATTTTGCACACAATGGGGTAAATCCTGGGCATTATAACCGCCTTCCAACACGCCAAATACCTTTCCGGGAAAGTTTTCGCTCAGCATTTTACCCACTTTATAATAAAAATTGGCACTTGCGCGCAATTCTAACAGTGGTTCGAACTGGTGCGCATCAAAACCTGCCGAAACTGCCACCACATCCGGGTTGAATTGAAGCGCAACAGGCAACATGTATTCAATAGCATGCCAAAAAATATCATCACCCGATGCCGGTGGAATAGGTTGGTTGATGGTAAAACCCAGTCCGCTCCCTACCCCGATTTCCTGGGCTGAACCATTACCAGGATAGGCAGGATATTGGTGTAAAGACCAAAACAAAACCTGATCGCTGTCGTAAAAAATATCCATAGTACCATCGCCTAAATGCCCGTCAAAGTCGAGAATGAGCACTTTTTTACCCTCATTTGCCGCTTTTTGGGCAGCAATGGCGACGTTGTTAAAAATGCAGAACCCTCGCGCTTCCGAACGGAAGGCATGGTGACCGGGCGGACGTACCAAGGCAAAGTCGCGCTGTTCCGCGGCTAAGAGGGCCAAACCCACTGCTGTTGTAGCCGCCAGAAAGCTTTGGTGGTGCACTTTCGTATCGCCATCCAGGGGAAAACCATTGGCGCAATGGTGCTGCACCCGATCGATATAAGATTCGGGATGGATCAGGGTGAGCGCATGGGTCCCATCGGGTGCTATTTCGAGGGGTTTCAAATGCTCAAAGTGGGACAACCGCAGCCGGTTTTCCGGGTGCTGCCCCGTTTCATGGAGCAAAACATGGTCGTGGTAAAGAATCTTCATAGAAAATTACTTTTTGCTTTTTACCAAATCCGGTACTTGCTCAAGGGTACGACGCAAACGCGGAATAGATTCGTGTTGCACATACGGGTTACCAGGATTCAGCACCACATAGTTTTGGTGGTAATCTTCGGCGGGCCAGAATTTTGTGAAAGGTACGATTTGTGCAGCAATCGGCTTGTTGAACTTGCCTGAGTTGGTCAATTGGGCTACATATTCAATGGCAATACGTTGCTCCTGGGCATTGCGATAAAAAATTGCCGAGCGGTATTGGGTGCCGTGATCGGGGCCTTGTCCATTCACTTGCGTTGGATCCTGGGAGGCAAAAAACACCCGAATCAGTTCGGGGTAATGAATAATTGTAGAATCGTAATAAATTTCTACTGTTTCGGTGTGGCCGGTGCGACCAGAACCGACTTCTTCATAGGTGGGGTTCTCGGTATCTCCGCCTGCATAGCCGGAAATTACTTCGGAAACACCTTTAATATTTTCAAACACAGCCTCTTCACACCAGAAACAACCGGCGGCAAAGGTCGCTTTACTCATGCCGGTTAAATCCACTTTTGCAGGCACGGCAAGCGTTGGATGTTGCAGGTTGGTGGGTATTTTAGCCTCATTTTTAGAAGCGCAGTAAGAAAACATAATCAGGGCTATAACTGGAAACAAAACAAATTTTGAAACTTTCATCTTGGGATGACTTTGAATGGTGAACTGTTGCAAGGCTAACAAAGAGGCTTGTTAAAAGGTTTTCATAGCCTGTTCGAAGTGTTGGCACAACGACAAACGAACCATTTTTAGCGCAAGATAAATACGACGCGTCGGTTTTTGGCGTGGCCAGCGGCAGTATTTTCAGTGCTGAGTGGTTGGGTACTGCCGTAACCTTTTGCGTCAATGCGTTTACCCGCAATTCCTTTTTCTACCAGATAACGGGCGGTTACCCTTGCACGGTCCTGGGATAGCACCATATTTTTATCTGGATCACCTATATTGTCGGTATGGCCTTCAATCGTCAGGTTTATTTCCGGGTGGCGTAAAAGCATCTCTGCCAGTTTATCCAATTCCACTTTTGAGCCGGGCAACATGATACTTTTGCTTTGTTCGAACAGAATATTTTGGGGCAGGTATTTTTCGAGCGAATCTGGTTGATTTTTAACCACAACCACTGGCTTTTGAACAGGAGGCTTGGTTTTAGGTTTTTCCGGCACAGGCGTTGGCGCGGGTTTTCGGAGGGGTTGCTGACGGGTTTTGGTTTTGGAAAAATATTTAGGGTCAATTTTCTGGAAATTGCCCGTGGTTTCGGGGATTTGCCAGTTTAAATGGATTTCACCTTCAAATATATCGTTAAAATAATCGACCCGCAAGGCATAAGATTTACCTGCTTCCAGGGTAGCGGATCCGTTAAAGCGCTCTGAATCGTGCAGGTTCCAGGCGTCAATAATCAGTTGATCATCCAACCACAGGCGGATGCCATCGTCGACCATGGCTGAAAACAGGTATTTTCCCGATTTGGGTACATTTAGAAAACCAGTCCAGCGTACAGAAAAATAGGAAGGAGGAAGACCCTTGGCGGGTGGCACCTGATCCCAATCAAAATCCAGGTCTCGATCGGTGCGCGAAAGCACATACCGCTCAAATCGGGTACCTTGATAATATGCTCCGGTGAGTCCTTGTTGGGCCTGGGCGAAAAGACTAGAGCACGCAATAAAAAACAGGGGAAGCCAAATTTTTAGGCGCATAAACATTTGCATAGGGCTGAATGGTAGTGTTGCCTCCCGTTTAAACCGGGGTGTGCATCCTACAAAAAATGGGTGAACACAGATTTGTCAGACACTTCAAATGTCGGACAAGCTGCATGTTCACCCAATTTTATAGACTAACGGCCCAAAAAATCTTACCCAATTTGTTCTACGGCCAATTCCCAGCTTGCGTATTCTTTTTGCAGTTCGGCTTTTAGATCGGCATATTTTTTCATCACGGCATCAGCTTCGGGTTTCATGTAGAAATCGGCTGCTTCCATTTTTGATTCGATGCCTTTGATTTCCTGCTCGAGTTCGGCGATGCGTTTTTCAGATTTTTGCACGTTGCGTTGCAGTGCCTTTTTCTCTTCTGCATTCAACTCTTTCCCTTTCGCGGCACCATTTGTAGCACCATTGACCGTCCGCATTTCCACATCACGCATGTTGTCGAGTTTGCGTTTATCGAGGAAGTAGTTGATATCACCCAGGTATTCAATCAATTTGTGGTCGCGGAATTCGATGGTACGCTGGGTAAGATCGCTCAAAAATTCGCGGTCGTGGCTTACGACCAGCAAAGTACCTTCAAAATCAATCAATGCTTGCTTCAACACTTCCTTGGAAGTCATGTCCAAGTGGTTGGTAGGCTCATCGAGTACCAGGAAATTGATCGGGCGCAACAACATACAGGCCAAAGCCAGGCGTGCGCGTTCTCCCCCGGAGAGTGCGACCACTTTTTTATCGACATCCTGCCCGCTAAACAAAAACGCACCCAGGATAGAACGCAGTTTGGTGCGCATTTCTGGTGGAGCGTATTTTTCCATCGTCTCGATCAGGGTCAGTTTCGGATCGAGGGTTTCGGCCTGGTTTTGCGCATAATACCCCAGGTGAATATTATAACCCAGGGATGCCTCGCCAGAAGTAGCGGGTTCCATGCCGCAGATGATTTTGGCCAAAGTTGTTTTTCCTTGTCCGTTTTGACCAACAAAGGCTACCCGTTCGCCGCGCAGGATATTGAAATCCACATTGTCGAGAATGGTATTACTGCCGTATTTTTTGGTCATGTGATCCGCTTTAGCTGCTACTTCGCCCGAGCGTGGGGGTGGCGGGAAGCGGATAATCATAGAGGTTGTATCGGTATCGTCAATTTCGATGCGCTCCAATTTGTCGAGCTGTTTTTGCATCGACTGGGCCATTTTGGTTTTGGAGGCCTTTGCCATAAAGCGTGCGATGGTACGTTCTTTATCGGCAATTACGCGTTGCTGGTTTTCGGCGGCGGCGCTCATTTGTTCGCGGCGTTCCTGGCTCAATTCCACATACCGGGAGTATGCGGCTTTATAATCGTGCACTTTCCCGAGTACAACCTCCGCCGTGCGGTTGGTTACATTGTCCAGAAAGCGCTTATCGTGGCTAATTACAACGGCCATTCCCTGGTAACTGTTCAAAAAGTCTTCAAGCCACAGGATACTTTCGATGTCCAAGTGGTTGGTAGGCTCATCGAGGAGCAGCAAATCGGGTTCGCGGAGCAACATTTTGGCCAATTCAATCCGCATTTGCCATCCGCCCGAAAATTCATCGGTGAGGCGGGGCATATCACTGGGTTTAAAACCAAGTCCTGCCAGTACTTTTTCAGCATCGGCCTGGGTGGTATGACCGCCTAAGTGGTGGAGGCGGTCGGTGACATCGCCCATGTCTTCAATGAGTTGGGCGTATTCATCCGATTCATAATCTTCTCGAACGGTGAGTTCCTGTTCGATATGACGCAGTCTTTTTTCGAGTTCCAGTACTTCACTGAAGGCGGTCATGGTTTCATCAAGTACCGTTTTTCCTTTCGGGAGCAGCATGTCCTGGTGCAAATACCCGATGGTAAAGTGGTTGGGTACCACGACATTGCCTTCATGGGGCGACATTTCACCGGCAATTACTTTTAAGAGCGTAGATTTTCCTGCGCCGTTGCGCCCCACCAAACCGACCCGTTCTCCGGGCTTAATCACCAGGCTGACATAATCGAGCAGGATGCGGTTACCGTATTGGATATAAATGTTGTTCAAACTAAGCATACTGCAAAGGTAGGGCAAATTTTATTTCGATTCTTCATTAATATAAGGGTGTACAGCAAATTTTACGTTGCAAGACAGATTTAACCCCTAAAAACAGGCCCGATCCCTATCCAAATTGGCCACTTCCTTCGGCGCTGAAAAGTCTCAGCGAATTTTCGATTTTAAATTTAAAAAAATATATTTTATAAAAAACTAATTATAAGCATTTTAAAAGCCCAAAAAAGCAATATTTTGTTTTCCACACAAAAGTAACACCGGGCTGTTGGCGAATTTAACTACCCGAATGTGTAAAAAACCGAAATGCAATTCTATTTTTGCCACGCACACAATGGTATGCTATAGTATTTTCCTACTATTTACTCCTCCAAACCGGACCAGTTTTTACGGCTTTTTTCAAATCGTATTAGCCGAATGTTAATCTAAATACCTACGAATTAAGTGAACGACCTAAAGAAGTTGCCGCAACAATGGATGCGGCGTATGAAACAAGCACTTCCTTCTAATGGATGGCTGGTGATCGGTGGCGTGGCCTTTTTGACAGCACTGATCCTGATTTCTTCACAAATTGCCAAACAGCGTAATCAGGCCGCTTCCATGGCCTTATCCCCATCTGCTCCCCCTGAAATTAAACGTTGGGGATTTTCACTCAATACCTACCAACTTACTGAAAACACCTTGCGCTCTGGCGATGTGCTGGGCGAAATTCTGATGCGGCAAGGGCTTACGTACCCACAAGTTGCGGCACTAGTTGAAGCCTCCAAAGGGGTTTTTAACATTAATTCGATGCGTGCCGGGAAAACGCTGTTTTTCCTGAAACAGGCCCATGAAGCCCACGCTACCCAAATGGTTTATGAGCCTTCCCCATACGAATATGTAGTTTTTAACTTGACCGAGCCTTTTCAAGTTAATGTGGTAAAAAGGGATGTAAAAACCGAAATTGTAGCGGCATCCGGCGTACTTGAAACCAGTTTTTGGCAGGCACTTACGGATAACGGCCTCAATGATGAACTGGCAGATGGTATGATTGATGTACTCTCTTCTTCCGTCGATTTTTATCATCAAAGACAAGGAGATCGCTTCAAAGTGGTGTATGAGCAGCATTTTGTAGAAGGCGTTGCTGTGGGTACGGGTAAAATCATTGCTGCCATGTACGAGCGTGAGGGCAAATCTTTTTACGCATTTAATTACGAAAAAGAAGGCGAAAAGGTCGATTATTTTGATTTTGATGGTCGCCCGGCAAAGAAAGCGTTCTTGAAATCGCCGGTGAAGTTTTCTCGCATTTCCAGCCGTTTCAACTTAAACCGGCTCCACCCAATTTTGGGATACCACAAAGCGCATTTGGGAACGGATTATGCAGCACCTTATGGAACGCCGATTATAGCGGTTGCAGAAGGCGTGGTAGAGGAAGCGACCCGCCGTGGTGGCAATGGCAATTTTGTTAAAATTCGCCACGATGGCACTTACGAAACACAATATCTGCACATGCAGGGCTTTGCGCGGGGCATTCACAGGGGTACACGTGTTGCGCAGGGGCAAACTATTGGTTATGTAGGCGCGACAGGCTTGGCTACCGGCCCACATTGTTGTTTCCGTTTTTGGAAAAATGGCCGCGAGGTAGATCATTTACGCCTCAATTTGCCACAACCACAACCCATTACGGGCGAAACGCTGCAACAATTCATGGTGGTACGTGACCGTTTGCTACAAATGTTAAATGGCGTGGAATATCGAACCTTTAACAAGACCAATAAAGAAGAAGAAGCGGCATCTGAATTGGAATTGATTCCAGGTGTAGCGCCTTAGAGCCTTTAAAAATTTATCTTAAAACTTGCCTTCTAAAAAAGCAATGACATCTTCTACCGTCTGGTCGGGGTTTTCTTCCTGCGGCCAATGCCCGGTGTTTTGATAAATTTTTAATAAAGCGCCGTGGATGCGTCGGTGAAACTCGTAAGCATATTCGGGTGAAATGCGCGCATCCTCGGCGCCCCACAAGATTAAGGTGGGTGCTGTTATTTTTTCGATAATATCTACGGGCGGCTTATTATCGCTTACTTGCGCCCGGTCGGTGAATGCTTTTCGATTTCCGGCCCTTAGCAGCAAATTAAAATGGCGCTGCACCAACGAATCGGTGATTTGGGTATCATCAGCGTACACATCTTCCAACATGATTTCTACCACCATGCGCGGTGTTATGGTCCATATAACGCGGTTTAGCAATGGTGTACGCGCCAAAATGGTGAGTGCGTCATTGTTTCGCCCTTCAAATCCGGGTGCATCTAACAAGATCAGGCTGCGGATTTTATCTGGCGATTCGGCTGCGTAAAACCAGGCAATCTGTGCACCCAAGCCGCAACCAGCCAGGTGAAATTTGGGAATACCCATGGCGGTGACCAAGTGCTGTAAAAAGTCGGCATACATAAAGGCACTGTAGGAACTGCGCGGATGCGGCCCGGTCAGGCCAAAACCCGGCAAATCCACGGCAATCACCTGATATTTTTTGGATAATTTTTCCGTCCAACCATTCCAAGTTTGCAGCGCACTATTGGCATCATGCAGCAATAGAATCGGTTCCCCTTTCCCACATACCCGCACATGCACTTCCATGCCATCCACCACAATAAATTGCGATTCGGGGTAGGTGTACCATGTTTTGAGGTCCGCCATCGGGAGGTCACTCCACCAATTGGCATACACCCAATAACTCAAGGAAACGTAAATCGTCCAGCGAATCAGCCGCGAAATGCTCATAAACTGGATCCATTTCCGAAATACTGAAAAACGGGAGGGAGGGGTATTGGCCTGCATATTAAACCCAGATTTAAATGGATTTGAAGGATGGGTGGATAAAAAAACTTGATTTTCAATGGATTAGAAGCCAACTATTTTCATATCCACTTTGCGTTGACTAACTATTTAAGGTTGTGCATAAGTTATGCCCGCCGCAAAATTGCCGCAATTACTGCTGCCAGTCCAAATCCGCCAATCGCTCCTTGCGCCATTTGCATCAATACGGGGCCAAGCGGTTGGGTTGGCGCTGCCTTGATTTTTTCGAGGTCGGCAATTTGTAAACGCAAATTATTGGCTTCTACCGGATCGCCTGTACCCGCCTGTATTTGTGCTTGCAACATTTTAATATTTGCATCCAACTCCATCACAATTAAAGACTTATCAGCCAAATGCAGGGTGTAAAAAAACAAGTAATACGCAAAGTTAATCAATAAAAAAACGAGAAAGGGGGTGCGCACCAATTCCCTGAAATCGCGTTCGGTCCCATGCAATTTGCAATCGGCTACAGCAGCCTGGTACATAAACACGAGGTAAATTACAAGCGCGCCCCATTGCAGGCCTGGATTTAGAAACAAGGCTTTGTTGCTAAAATATAAAATGGAAAAGTAAAACACCACGGCGATTCCGCCTAAAATGCCCAAACGTACACTTGGAGCCTGCATAAAAATGACTTGGGATAAAAAACAAACCTTGCGGCGATATGCCAGCGGGGACAAATGTAAGTGGCGTATGTGTAAATTGCTTTGCACATACGCCACTTAATATTTAACAGAGAAGAAAATGGACTATTTTGCGAAAGGTCGCTCCTTTTTAACCACCAAACCGACGAGTAAGCCTGCTAAAAAGTTCGAGAAAACGCCCGATACCAGCGAGATGATGGCGAATGCAGTCGGTGTGAAGAACATCGCTGCAATTTTCATTTGCGCCTCTATTTCCGACTCACTCAATCCTTTTTCAGCCATTTTTTCCATGCTCGTATTGATGATTTGGTCCATCAACTCTGGAGCAATTACCGACATGAATAGATAAGCCCAAACGCCATAAATCAGGCCGCTCACCAATCCGCTCAAGGTTCCGATGCCAATGCAACGGCCCAAACTGATGTAACCACCGAGGTCTTGCTGGCGGTGCTTGATGCAAGTATCATAAATGACGTACAAGGCGATACCAAAGGAAATGAAGTTAATCACCGTAGATATACTTTGGTTTTTAAGGATCATTTCAGTTAGGCCTCCAACATAGGTGATCAAGCCGATGAAGATGGAGATGACTGCCAGGATCAATCCGGCCCGAATGGCTTGTTGGCGGTAAGAAACATTAAATGGATCAGGGATTGTGTTTAGGTTGGTTTCCATAATTTTGAAATGTTTGTTGAACGTTGAATCCGATTTGTGCACGAAATCTAGTCCTTCTTGCGGCATTGTACAACCATAGAATCGGCCAATATGGTGTAATATCCGACCAAGTGGGCAGTTTTCGGACATGCTGTTTAAATAATCGTGCAAATAATAAAATTTAACATAACTTTATCATCCTAATGCGCACGAAGCAAGGTGCCCATTCGTTCCATAGTCATCATACGCATAAACACGCTTACATAATTTTGCTTCATACAACAGAGTTGGTTTTATAGCCCATGGTCGAAAGACGATGGGCTTTTTTAATTAAATCTGCGGGTTGTTTACAAATTTTCGAACTTTGCGGCCTCCAAATCGGTTTTAGTTCCGAGATTTAAGTTTGCACCCTGCCCCATAGCCTAAAAACCATCAACGGATGTCCCAACCTGCACAAAAGTTTAATTATTCGCTGTTTCGCCGGGTGCTTTCTATGGTAAAGCCCTACAAGCGCACCTTCTATTTTACTGCCGGCCTTGCTGTCATATTGGCCAATTTAGGTCCACTACGCCCCTTGTTATTGCAAAAAATGGTGGATGATCACATTTTTAAAGGCGATGTACAGGGGATGACTTTGATTGCCTGCGGCATTTTTGGCCTTTTAATCCTGGAAGTAGTTTTGCGGTATTTTTTCCTGTATTACGCTGATTGGCTCGGCCAGGCTACCATCCGTGATTTGCGCGTGAAGGTATTTCGGCATGTTACGAACCTAAATTTGCGGTATTTTGATAAAACCCCGATCGGTACAAGCACCACCCGTACCATTAATGACATTGAATCGATCAATACGGTATTTTCGGAAGGAAGTATCACCATTATGGCTGATATTTTGACCTTGACTGCTGTTACGGCGATCATGTTTTATACGTCTTGGCAACTCACGTTGGTGGTTCTTTCTGTATTTCCATTGCTCATTTGGGGCAGTTATCAATTCAAGGAAAGCGTTCGGAAAAGTTATGAGAAGGTGCGGAACCATGTTGCTACGATGAATGCTTACCTGCAGGAACGTATCAGTGGTATGCGCATTGTGCAAATTTTCAATGCTGAAAAACGCGAGGCCGACAAATTTCGGACGATCAACCGCGACTATACTACGGCCAACCTAAAAGCCATCACGGCTTATGCCATTTTCTTTCCAGTGGTGGATATTATTTCTGCTCTCTCTCTGGGCATGATGGTGTGGTATGGTGCACGTGGGGTTTTGTCGGATGACATTACGATTGGTACCATGGTTGCCTTTCCTTTGTATATTTCTATGTTATACCGGCCAATTCGCATGCTTGCGGATAAATTCAACACCTTGCAAATGGGTTTGATTGCAGCAGAACGGGTATTTACGCTGTTGGAAAATACAGATAGTGTAAACAATACTGGCACGCTTGCTCCGCAGAAAATAGAAGGTCGGATAGAATTTGAGCAGGTTGATTTTTCTTATCTCGAGGATAACCCTATTTTAAAATCGGTTTCTTTTAAAATACAGCCTGGTGAAACCCTGGCCATCGTGGGCAGCACAGGCAGTGGGAAAACGACCATCATCAACTTGCTCAACCGGTTTTATGAAATTCAGGGCGGTCGGATTTTGATTGACAACCATGACATTCATGAATATGAAGTATTTGCCTTGCGCCGTCGAATCGCGGTGGTTTTGCAAGATGTTTTTCTGTTTTCCGGTACGGTGTTGGAGAATATTACCCTGCGGGACCCTAATATAAGCGAGGAAACGGTTATTGAAGCGGCCAAAATGATTGGCGCACATGCATTTATAGAACGTTTGCCAGGCGGCTATCAATATGAAGTGATGGAACGCGGCGCAACCTTATCGATGGGACAACGCCAATTGATTTCCTTTGTACGCGCGCTGGTGTTCAATCCCGATATTTTGATTCTTGACGAAGCCACTTCTTCGATTGATCCGGAATCTGAATCGATCATCCAACATGCGATTGAAACCTTGATTGATCGACGTACGAGTATTATAATTGCCCATCGTTTGTCGACCATTCGCCACGCCAGCAATATTCTGGTATTGGATAAAGGGGTGGTACAGGAATTTGGCCCGCACGAGCAATTGATTCAACACGAACATGGGAAATACCGGGAATTGTATGAGCGGCAATTTATTCAAGCCGTTGAACGTGTAGAAGAAAACTAAAGCAAAAAGGCATAGCGTCTCTTATTTTAGCAGAATTGGAAAACTGGGCGCGCGCAATGGGTTGCTCAAAATGTATCCTCGAAACAGGTGTTCGGCAGCCCGAGGCGATTGCTTTATACAAAAAGAACGGGTATGTACAGATTCCAAATTATGGGCAGTATGAGGGGGTTTCGGATAGTTTGTGTTTTGAAAAACCAATGTAATATAAGGTGATGGCGCTTAAAACAGTGTATTTTTCCCTTTTAGAGCCTTATACCCAGGATATTGGCTTAGTGGAATCTTTTTGGCAGGAAATAATACTTCAATACGGCGGGGCCGGTAGGTTTTATCACACTTTGGTACACTTAGAGCATATTTATGGGCAAGTTTTACCTTTAAAACCGGACATTGAGGATTGGGATACCCTCCTGTTTACCTTATTTTATCACGATATTATTTACAACGCGCTCCGGAAAGACAATGAAGAAAAAAGCGCTGAGATTGCGGAAGCGCATTTAAGTGCTTTGGGTTACCCACCCGAGCGCATATCCCGTTGTAAGGCACAAATAATAGCGACCAAAAGTCATGTTGAAAGCAGCGAACAGGATACTAATCTGTTTTTAGACGCCGATTTATCTATTTTAGGGCAGGAGTTTTCAATTTATAAGACCTATACACAACAAATCCGCAAGGAATACGCGATGTATCCCGATCTGTTGTATCGTCCTGGCAGAAAAAAGGTGCTCCAGCATTTTTTAGGTATGGATTCCATTTTCAAAACCAGGTATTTTCAGGAAAAGTATGAAGCTAGCGCCAAAAAGAACCTTCAAGCGGAGTTGGCGCAATTATAACGCCCTTTTATACACAGGCACTGTTGAACAAGGCTCTCCAAACATAATACTTAACGCCGTTCCCTGCAATCGACGCGTAATTTCGAGGTAAGCAGATGCGGGCACTGGTTTGTCACTGCAGCCTTTGATTACCAGGCGTTTGCCTTCGTATTCCGACAAATCCAGTGCGGCAAGTTTCTTGGTATAAGCCGTTTCAATGTATTGATCGGGCGTCGTTTGGGCAATATCTAAGGCAAAAGGTGCGGCATAAGAAGCCACCAGCATATAGGCCCACATTGGAATAATCGCGTCGGCTGAGCAAAAAACCAGCAGATTTTTACCTTTATATTGCGTCCAGTCGTGCGCTTTCAGGGCTTCCCGGAAGTCTTTTTCTTTTAAGATCAGTTCCATAAACAGGTAATCCTTCAAGTCGAAGGATACAACATCACCTGCAGGATAAAAATCTTCCAGATCAATGGTGATCAGGTTGCTTGCAGCTACTTTATTGACTAAGGGTGCAGTTTCCATGGTATAAATGCTTGTTATTCGGCAGGATTGGGGGCGGTACTTGGCTCAGCTTCAGGTGATTCAGATGTTCCAATGGCATTTTCCACCTCTTTAAAATCCTTGGTTTTGGGCAAATCTTTGAGTGATTTGATGCCCATATAGTCCATGAATTTTTCAGTTGTGCCATACAAAAGCGGCCTGCCTGGACCTTCGCTTCTGCCCACAATTACAACAAGTTCTTTCTCCAAAAGTTTTTGCAGCGCATAATCACAGTTTACGCCCCGAATTTCTTCGAGTTCGGAGCGGCTAACGGGTTGTTTGTAGGCCGTGATGGCCAAGGTTTCCAAAGCTGCTTGCGAAAGGCGTTTTTTGGTCGTTTGTTTTAAGTGAATAGAAACGGTATTGTGAAAGGCCCCTTTGGTCAAAAACTGGTACCCACCGGCTATTTCAACCAGTTCAAACGCGAATTGCTCCTGCAAAAACGTACTGCGTATTTGTTCCAGGGCCGACTCAATTACTTCGGCGGAGACTTCCGTTTGAAAGCTTTCCTGCAAAACGGATTGTATTTCCGCAAGGGGAATGGCGGAAGGTGATGCAAATATGAGTGCCTCGATATGTTGTTTTAAAAAATCCATAGGGAGCAAAGATACGTGAAGGTGTAAGAAATTTTAGCAGCACCTTAAAGGGAAAAGATTTGCAATTAGGTTTCAAGTACTTAACTTTGTAAATTCAATTGGGTAAAAAAACGATACTTTCAAACGCACCCATTTCAAAAGCCTAATTGAAACAACCTGTAAAACATGGCCACCATTTCTGCTTCAATTCAGATTTCTCCTGCGAAAATTGTACAAAAATCGCGAAGAAATATACCTACTTCGCTCATAAGGGAAGTGGTAGGGGGCGTTCCATTTTATTTTGAAGGGTATCGATCCGTAATCAATAAATCCAAAAAACTTGAAGATATCATGGGCGATAGCGGTCTGCAAACCCTGCTTAAAAACACCTTTGGTGATTACCTTAAAAGTCAAATAGATCGTAAGGACTACTACGTGTTTGCAGGCGAAACAGGCAGTCACATTAATGACAACAACAATTTTGGATTAGATATCGCGATCTATGATCGAAAAATTCTTACACCCGATAAAATTACGGTAAAATATATCAATGTTCCGCCCAAGGTTGTTCTGGAAATCGATGTAAAAGTAGAATTGCCACACGGAAACTTGTTTGAGCAATATATTTTACCCAAAATTCAACAATTATTTGCGTTTGGTACAGAACGCGTAATCTGGATTTTCACGCAAAGTAAAACCATTATTTACGCAAGTGCTGCTGAACAATGGGCTTTCCCAAAATGGGAAAGCGACCTTGATATTATGGAAGGCGTTACTTTAAATATTGCGCAGATCCTGGATGCCGAGGGCATTAAAATCAACTAATTGTGTTTTAGAGGGTGAATGTTTGCAAAAAACAAACATTCACCCCCAAATAACTATTTCTCTGGCCGCATTTGTGGGAAAAACAACACTTCCTGAATGCTGGTTTGACCTGTAAACAACATAGTCAATCGGTCAATGCCAAACCCAATACCGGCAGTAGGCGGCATCGCGTACTCCAGCGAGCGCAGGAAATCATCATCCATCGCCATCGCTTCTTCATCGCCGCGGGCTGCCAGAGCCAATTGTTCTTCAAAGCGTTCGCGCTGATCGATCGGATCATTTAACTCGGTGTAGGCATTGGCGACCTCTTTACCATTGATAAACAATTCAAAACGCTCCACCAAACCGGGTTTGCTGCGGTGTTTTTTGGTCAATGGCGACATTTCAACTGGATAATCGATCAAAAAGGTCGGTTGAATCAGGAATTCTTCGACTTTTTCACCAAAAATTTCATCGATGAGTTTGGCTTTACCCATCGAAGCATCAATTTCTATGTGGTTTTCGCGGCAATACGTGCGCAATGCGCTTTCGTCGGCTGCTTCTACATCCAAGCCCGTATATTGTTTGATGGCGTCAAACATGGTCAGGCGTGTGTATGGTCCAGCAAATTCGATCACGTTTTCCCCTGCCTGCACCGTAGTACCGCCATTTTCATCCAAAGCACGCGCAACCCGTTCCAGCATTTGCTCGGTTACATCCATCATCCAGTTGTAGTCTTTGTAGGCTACATAAAATTCCAGGGCAGTAAATTCCGGATTATGGGTGCGGTCCATGCCTTCATTGCGGAACATTTTACCAAATTCATATACGCCATCAAAACCGCCTACGATCAGGCGTTTGAGGTACAATTCATTGGCAATCCGCAAAAACAGCGGCATATCCAGGGTGTTGTGGTGTGTTTTGAACGGACGTGCCGCGGCGCCACCATGAATTGCCTGCAAAATGGGCGTTTCCACCTCCAATAAACCCAATTCATCTAGGTAATTGCGCATGGTGCGCACCAATTTGCTGCGTTTGATAAAAATTTGACGAACGTCGGGATTGACCGTCAAATCCACATAACGCATGCGGTAACGTTGTTCGGGATCGGTAAAAGCGTCGAAAATATTGCCCTCTGCATCGCGTTTTACGATGGGTAATGGACGCAAACTTTTAGAAAGCAGTTTGAATTCCTGTACATGCACGGAAACTTCTCCGGTTTTGGTACGGAAAGCAAAACCTTTGATGCCGATATAGTCGCCCAGATCGAGCAATTTCTTGATGACCACATCAAAAAAAGTACCGTCTTCGCCTTGCATCAAATCATCGCGGCGCAGGTACAATTGAATTCGGCCGGTACTGTCTTGTAGGTTCATAAACAAGGCTTTACCCGCCTCGCGACTGGCCATCAACCGGCCTGCCAATGCAACATTATGGTAGTTTAAACGATTTTTAGTACCATCTTCCAGCACTTCTTCCTGGTAATTGGCAATAATATCGGCGGCAAAAGCCGAGACCTCAAACATTTCCGGTGGATAAGGATCAATGCCTAATTCCCGAAGTTTTTGAAGTGATTCGCGGCGAAGTAATTCTTGTTCTGTCATTCCGTAGAATTTCTGTGTTGCTGTTGAGGGCGCAAAAATAGGGCAAATGAAAGGATTTATGGAAATAAAAAAACCCCGTCTGCTTTTCCAGCAGGCGAGGTCAAAAATCTCCCTAGTGTATATGTTTTTAAAAATGCGCGCTTCGAAAAGCGGGTAGCATTTTGTTTTGTTTCTTGCCTGTAAAAATACAAAAACCTTGCCGGTTTGGCTGGTTGTCGGAAAGCCGCGCACAAAAAAAGCCAGCAACTACACAATTATGTACCATAAAACAAATATTAAATTTTCACATTGTATATTTATAAGAATAATTTAGTTTTATAATGCGCACATTGTATTTACATTTCATCGACAACGCGTTCTGTTTCATTGGAAGCGCCTACAACTTTATGAATAACCCGGTCTAAATCTTTTGCGACGGTATCAAAATATTGAAATAGCTTTTTGTTTTCATCATCCAGTTTATCCCATTCGACCAATTGCATTAGTCCCATAATATTGGAAACAGGGCGGCGTAATTCATGGGAATGCGTCCAGGAGATCTCCTGAAGTTTTTCAAATCGTTTTTGGGCTATTTGAATATCTTTTGCATTGAAGCTGACCCCAATTGTTTTTCCGGCATCATTGTACACTGGGGCATAAGTAAGTTCAAACCAGCAGCTGTCTTCCTCGAATTGCAGTTTTTTTCGAACTTTAGTCGTTTCTCCTAAAACGGCATTGGCAAAATGGTTTCGGAAGGATTCCAAATCGGCAGGAACAATAAACGGCAGGATACTTTGCTGCTCTTTGGCGTCCTTTCGAAAGTATTTTTTGAGCATGCGTTCGGCCGTTTTATTGATGGATAAGATTTCAAATTTTAAGCCGATGAGGATATTGGCATCCGAAGTGCTGTTCAAGATGGCCAATAGTTTGTTTTTAGTCGCGAGGTTTTGTTCGTTTTCAGATTCGATGATTTGCTTTTGGTCGTACAATTGATCCAATACGGGCTTGTAGATGAATAAGAATTCACCAACCAACACGAACAAAGAAAACAGGGCGAGCATAATTTCCGTGAGGACAAGGAGGCGCAAGGTATGTTCGGCATCCGTTTGAAGGTCGTACACAATTCCTTCCATCCGTTTGAGGAATCGTTCCTGGTTGGCCTGCAATTGAGCCAGGTTGATTGTTTGCCCGTGTAACAAGGAATCGGAACTTAGGCCGGCATATCGAATATTCTGCTCGGCCTGTAACAACTGCAACAGTACTTTTCGATTAGAGCAGGCAGGGATATGCATGCTGGCATCTCCATATAATAAACGATGATGCGCCTGACGCCATTCTAAAATATTGCTGCGCAGTAAAGGTACTTTTGATACATCTTGCTCCGACTCCATGAACAAAACGGTCACTTGCTGACTTAAAGTCCGTTGTCGTCCTGCCAGGTTAATCAAGCGCACATCACTCTCCTTTTGATACAGCATATACTGAATCAGGAGCTGATTAAAAACAATGAGTGCAAAGGCTGTACCGATGGCTACCCAGAATAAATCAGCGTGATGCGGGCGTTTTATTTTTTTAAAAAGGCGGAACATGTAGGAGTAAAATTTCACATAAAAAAAATACATTTTCCATGCCAACTTACCCACATTTGCTACATGCCAATGTTGTTGACTGCGATTAAATTACAAATCGCACCCGAAAGGTAGAACCGACCTCCACTGTACTTTCTACCGAAATTTGTCCTCCCATGGCCTCTATTTGTGTTTTGGTTAAAAAGAGGCCAAAACCACGTGCGTCTGCTACTTTATGAAAGGTTTTGTACATCCCAAAAATCTTACCTTCATGTTTTTCAAGGTCAATCCCCATGCCATTGTCTTGTACCTCCAGGACGACCGAATTGGTTGTTGTAAATGCCCTGATTTGAATATGGCTTGGGCGCAAAGCCGAGCGGTACTTAATTGCATTTCCGATCAAGTTCAACAGAATACTATCCAAGTAAGAAGGTACTATTTGTACTTCTAAGGTTTCTGGAATGTGCACTTCTATTCCAATTTGATGTTTTAGAATACTGTTTTGAAGAATATCCAAGGTCTTTTCAACCTCCGTGCGCAAATTTCGACGGGTTAAAAAAGCTGCAATGGGCAATTCCGAAACACTGATGATCTCGTTGAGGTTGCGAATGGTTTCGTCCAAACGTTTCGTGCTGGTTTCGAGTAATTGCAAATATTGATTGCGTTCCTCCAGTGTATCGGCATCTTTGAGCACTGCAACCAAACCAGCCATATTAGAAGAATGGGAGCGGATATTATGAGAAACAATATAGGTAAAGCTTTTTAGTTTTGTATTTTGATCATCTGTAATACGCTGTTTTTCTATTAGATCTAATTCATATTGGTGCCGAAGGGTTACATCACGCAAAAAAATGATCATACCCAAAAATACTTCATTGTGGATATTGGGCAAACAATCGATTGACAACCATTGCGCGCCTGTTGGGTGTGTTCGCGCTATTTTTATGGCGTCTGCTGCTACATTATTTCTGATTAATTCAACCAATTCAGGCCATTTGGTTAATACTTGTTCTACTGGGACCCCCAAATTCCGGTTGCTGAGTTGCAGCAAGCGCACCGCAGCCTTATTGGTAGCCACCAATAACCCACTGGCATCACTCACTACAACGCCGTCGGCCATGTTGTTAAACAAAGACTGGTACACCACCGGCATGATGCGGAATAATCCAAACTTGAAGAGACCTAAGTAAATTACAATGCCACTCAAGGCAAAGGAAAAGGGCACCGGGTCGAGGTTGAGCGGAACAGCCTGCGTCAAATACAATACATACGCCAAACAAGAGCATAAAGAGCCTGTTGAGACCACCAGGACTTGACTTAAATAGGCTCTTGGCACGTTAAATACCATCCTGATTAACAGTGCATTGCTCACCAAAACCAATAAGATCGTATAACCTTGATGGACCCAATAAAAAAGGCCTTTTTCAGAGCCTAACACCTCAAAATACCCGTTGTACGCCTTATGAAAACTTAGGTAAAACAGGTGATGTAACGGATTGGTAAAAACCAATAAAAGGTGGAAAATCGGCAAGGCAAAAATGATCCAAACAAATCGCGTTTTGACCCAATTGAAGCGTAAGGTGTATTTTAAAACAAATAATAACAATAAAGGTCCCAGCATGACCGCCCCCATATACTCTAGGGTGACAAAAAAACGCATTAAATAAAGCGGTATGCTGCAAATTTCCAGTGTATAAAACACTGAATACCCAAAACAGGCAAACATGAGGTAGGAGAAATATTGCTCGCCTTGCTTGTTGCCCTTGCCTGTTGCCATAAGCCCGAGTGCCAGGGTGATGACCCCAGCCAAGATTACAGGAATAGAAAAGAAATTAAAATAAAGCGCGGTATTCATGCCACTTGCCGGAATTATCGGTTTTGAGGATATCAGCATCTGAAGTTACCAACCCCTGATCCTGAGATCCTCAAAATCCATGTATACCGATAAGCAAACAATCAGCCAAAAAACGGGATTACCGCAATTGTTTCATAAAAAGCGCCTAAAAGGCAACATTTAATGTAAAATAATTAATTTTTGATCGCACGCTTGATCGCCTTCCTGCCAATGGAGCCAATAAGTCCCTGCTGCTAAGTCCGGCAATGCCCAGTCAAAACGTTCAGAACCTGCTGGTACCACGGCTGTTCGCACCATGCGCCCCAAACCATCATACAAACATACCGTTCCTTCACTTTCGCGTTGCGTTCCAAATTGCAATTGAATACGATCTATGGCAGGATTGGGCACCATTTGGAATGCCTGGGCTGTGACACTGTCTTCCAAGGGTTCAACATCGCGAAAGATGACCTTGCGCACCACCTTGGTACGGGTGGTGTTGGTCAGCACCGGGGTATTAAAATCGAAGTAAATTGCTGCCATATTATGCAAAACTTCGCCAATCTGAATATTGGGTTTGGGTCTGATGCTGAACAAGATATACCCATGCGAGGCGGCCTCGTTTCGGTTGCTATCCGGCAATAAAATAGGGTCAAATTTCCAGATGAAAATACCCGGATCCTGCACCTGTAAACGATAGGGATGGCTGGCGCTGATCATTTTAAAGGTGCTCCAATCGAGTCGGTCGGACAAGGTATCCACGACCACCACCGTAAAAGCGGTATCGTTGCCGGTATTTTGAAAACGAATGCGGTATTGCAGGGATTTATCGGCAACCGGCATCACATCGTAAGGCGCCGCTGCCGTTATGGCGGTTTTGTCGTTGGGGTCGTAACTATTGGTAATCGTTACAATCGATTTTGCCGCATTATTTTGGTTGTTGGCATCCGAATAAGGCGCATCCAGGATGGCCTCAACCAAAACCAAAGACCCGGTTAAATTTGGATCTGGCGGTACATTAAAGTTAATCTTGAATGTTATGCTTGTCTGTGGCGCTAAATCCGGCACTGAAAACTGTAATTTTCCCGCTTGAATGGTTACAGGTGTGTTGTCGGCCGATTCATACAACAGGATATTGTCGGGAAATGTGATGCTCAAAACAGTGCTCGTTGTAGGTACAAAACCCACATTTTTGACCGTGACATTATAGGAAACGGGTCTTCCCGGGCGAATCGCGGAACCGACCAGGGCTACCTCCAGATCCGGGATTACGCTGGCAGTAATCCCCGCCCTAAAAGTACGGATCGAATCGGCCTCCATCGAAATAGCGGCAGGATCCACACAAATATTGGTGGCTACAAAGGATGGTAGCGCAACCTCCAAGGTATAATTTCCCGCCGGCAAAGTGCGATACACCGAGCCATCAGGATTGGAAACAGCAATATGATTTCCTGGTTGAAACACCAAAACTTGTCCAAAAAGTGGCGTGTCGCCCGCATCTTCTATGCAATTTTGATTATAGTCCAGAAAAACCTGGCCCTTCACGAAGCCACCTTCACTGTTTTGCAAGCTATCCCGGATGGGTGTCAAATTAGTACGCTCCACTTCGTCCAGAATGAGATTGCTGCTGCTTTCGATCATCGAAATATACAAAAAACCATCCGCTACGACATAGGATTGTCGGAAAAACAAATCATTATTCGACAATCGCACACCACTGACGCCCAAGTTTTTGGAAACATGCGTTACGCCTTGATCTACAAAAAAGAGGAGATCATTCCACTGATAAATATGATCGTATTGAAAAACGGGTAAAAAAGATTGTCCCAGGTCAAAACTCAGGTACGCATTTCCCCGGTTATCACTTCCGGCAGCCAAGAGCAATCGGTTGTCTTGCCAAAAAAGTTTCAGTAAGTCTTCATTCAGGTTGGTCGTTACCGGATAGGTGAGGGTGCTGGTTTGCCATTGTTGGCCCAGGTTGGTGGAAGCGAACACTTTACCGTCCTGCACCGCAACGATGGTATCTCCTTTTACAAGTACTGCTTTTGCGCCAGGTGCTCCGGGAATCATCGCCCAGGAACCACCGGAATCATCCGAATACCAGACGCCTTCGGGATTTACATTTACGTATGCAACGACCAACAGGCGTTTTTGATCCACATCGGTGCTCAAATAGCAAAAGCCATCAAAGTTGCGCACAAACGTCCAATGGTCACCGCCATCATCAGAGCGGTAAAGTTTGGAGGGGAGGGTTTGGTTACTGAGCACATATTGCGCGCCCTGTACCTCCACGACCCTATCCCAATTATAAGTAACGGAAGTAAGCAAGCCTTCCGTGTGATATGCTTGCCAGGTACCATTGCGGTAACGCCCCATAAATCCTTGACGCATCCATAACTCCTGATTAATACGGGAAAGGGAACCCAACATGCGCGGGAAATTTCCAGTGGGGAATTCCCAGGTTAAACCCTGATCATTCGAAACCAGCGGAATTTTACCAAAAAGATACAACTGATTGTCTAATACCCCAAAACCACGCAACGGATAGTACGCATAGATGCTGAAATCGTATTTATATGGATAAAATCTTGTGGCTACCGCCGCAGATGGATTAGACAACGGTGCGCGGTAAAAACCGCCATATTGGGTAAAATAATGCCAATAACCATTGCTTGCCAGTACGCACCTGGGTTCAAAAGGCAAGGGGGATGCCTGCTGGTAACTCCCCGTATTAAAGGGCGCTTTTTTGTAAAACACTTTCCCGGTTTTGGAAACGGCAAAAAGGGTATCATTTTTTAAATACGCTTCCAACAAATCTTGCGTCGATCCAAGGTTCACGACGGTGGGATTGGCCATATCGGGTGTGGGCGCGCATAAAACAAAACTGGTGCCTGTTTGAAACCGGTAATAGTTGCCTTGCGCATACAAGGTCCTGCAACTGCCATTTTGATACGTTCCACTCGATGGCAACCAGGTAGCGCCACGGTCGATCGAGTGATAGCGCCGATAACGCTTCACACCGCTTTTGTCAAAACGCACGCAGAAAAACAGCACATTGCCCGCCTCCTCTAACAGATCGGGGTAAAAATACCCGCCCCCATTGGACAAAGATTCTGTGAACGTAAGGACCTGGGCGAAGTTCTGACCTGCATTGACGGAGCGATAGCCTGTAATTCGAATAAAACTTGTCAGGTAATCGGCCCTAAAGACCCAGATCGTATCACCATTTGCCCGAACATTTAATACATCCTGGTCATCGAAAAACGGTATAGGTGCCCAGTTTACGCCATTGTCGCTGCTTTTGTACAAACGACTTTGCGAATTCTGGTGTTCGTAATCGGTCAATACGGCAAACAAATTACTGCCCGAGCGGACGATTTCTTTGATATGCTGTGGGAAGCCGCTGTGGATTTCGGACGTAACGGGCGTGAGGGGGAAAGATGTGCTTTGGGCAAACGAAGTGGCGGTTGTTCCAATTAAGAAACATAAAAGGAGCTGTAGGTGGAGTTGGCGCATGTGTAGGTTATTTTGGGAATATGATACGATGCGCGGGCGAATCGCGGCCTGGTATGGACAAATCGCGATTTGTCCGTACGAAGCCGCGATTTGTCCGTACACATCGCGATTTGTCCATGACGGGCGCGCGTGATGTGGACAAGTCGCGACTTGTCCCTACAGCGCGATTTGTCCCTACCGGGCGCCGTCTTTAATATCTTCCACCACTTCCGGGTTCAACAACGTGGATATATCGCCCAAATTGGAGGTGTCACCTTCTGCGATTTTGCGCAAAATGCGGCGCATAATTTTACCCGAGCGTGTTTTGGGCAAACCTGGCACAATCTGAATTTTATCGGGTTTGGCAATCGGACCAATTTCTTTACTTACGGTATCCAAGATGGTCTTGCGGAAAGCAGCCACGTCTTCAATCGCCATTTCCACGATCACATAGGCATAAATGCCTTGTCCTTTGATGTCGTGCGGATAACCCACCACGGCAGATTCAACCACATGGGGCGTTTTATTGATGGCATCTTCTACTTCGGCCGTGCCGATGCGGTGTCCTGATACATTGATCACGTCATCCACCCGGCCAATGATGCGGTAATAGCCGTCTTCGTCGCGGCGTGCGCCATCGCCGGTGAAATATTTGTCTTTAAAAGTGGCAAAATACGTTTGGCGGCAACGTTCATGATCGCCATACGTGGTGCGGATGATGGAAGGCCAGGGAAATTTGATACACAACATGCCTTCTACATCATTTCCTTCAATTTCATGCCCGTTGGCATCTACCAAACAAGGTTGCACACCCGGCAAGGGCAGGGTTGCAAAACAGGGTTTGAGCGGTGTAACGCCCGCAATTGGGGTAATCATAATCCCGCCGGTTTCTGTTTGCCACCAGGTATCCACAATTGGGCAGCGTTTTTTGCCCACTTTTTCGTTGTACCAGTTCCAGGCTTCTTCATTAATCGGTTCGCCTACGGTGCCCAATACCCGCAAAGAAGGCATCCGACGCCCTTTGATAAACTGATCGCCTGCCGCCATCAAGGCACGAATCGCAGTGGGTGCTGTATAAAAAATATTCACCTTGTGGCGCTTGATTACATCCCAAAAGCGGCCCGCATCCGGGTAAGTGGGCACGCCTTCAAACATCACTGAAGTTGCACCCGCCAGCAGCGGACCATATATAATATAGGAGTGGCCCGTAATCCAACCAATATCGGCGGTACACCAGTACACCTCTCCGTCCTGGTAGTTGAATACATTGCGGAAGGTATATTCGCTGTACACCATGTAGCCGCCCTGACTATGCACCACGCCCTTGGGTTTGCCCGTAGAGCCGGAGGTGTACAGGATAAACAAGGGATCTTCACTGTCGACGGGGGTTGCTTTGCAGGCTTTGCGTTTGCCTTCGATCGCATCGTGCCACCAAATGTCGCGGCCTTCCGTCCAATTGACTTTTTCGCCGGTGTGTTGGTGTACGATCACTGTTTGTACCGAATCGCAGCCCATGGCCAGCGCCTCGTCTACTACTTGTTTGACCGGAATGTTTTTAGCGCCGCGGGCATTGTAATCGGAAGTTAGCACCACCGTAGCCTGGGCATCTTTGATCCGATCTGCGAGTGAAATGGCACTAAATCCGGCAAAAACTACCGAGTGGATCGCGCCCAAGCGTGCGCATGCGAGTACGGCGATGGTCAGTTCGGGCGTCATGGGCATATAAATGCACACCCGATCGCCTTTTTTCACCCCTTGTGCCTTCAAGGCATTGGCAAATTGACCTACCAAGCCATGCAATTGTTTATAGGTGATTTTGCGCACTTTCGAGTTGGGATCGTTGGGTTCCCAGAGGATCGCCACCTGTTTTCCCCGGGTGGCTAAGTGCCGATCGAGGCAATTTTCCGTGATGTTTAGTTTGCCGCCGATAAACCACTTGGTATCTGCGGTGCGAAAATTCCACTGCAACACCTTTTTCCAGGGTTTGCGCCATTGAAACGTGGATGCCTGTTCGGCCCAAAATCCTTCGGGATCGGCTACGCTGCGGGCATATTCGGTATGGTATTGTTCGAGGGATTTGATTTGCAATGTCATGGTGGTAAAAGTCAAGGAGGTGAAGAAGATGTTGCGCACTACCCTATCCTGGATTAGCACGAGGCAAATTTAGCAAAAGAACGTATATAGTTATCTATATGCTTGAAATTATTTTTTGGGAAAGGGTGCGGGGGCGGTAGGAAAGGTCGGGTTTCGGGGTGTTGGGCTTTTATAATCCTGTCACCCCTTCGCGGTTGGGGATGCGTTTTTCATTTTATCCATGCTATAATCTTGTCACCCCTTCGGGGTTGGGGATGCGTTTTTGAGTGTTGTGATAAAATATTGTCAAATTTGGGGTGCTGTTATTGACCGTATAAATTTATTGGACTTCTTTTTTGATTTGGAGGTGAATTCATATCTTTGATCTTGGTAGGGTTTGGATTGATCTCATCTTAATAATTCTAATTCTTTTGAATTTAAACACATAGAAAGTACCCGGAAGCGCTCCCCCCCAAATTGTAACCGGATTTTTACATTCACCTAACCAAAACCCCGAAGGGGTATCACGATTATAGTCATAAAAACCATCCAAAACAAAACCCCGAAGGGGTGAAATGATTATAGCTAAAATGGTTACAAAACCCAACCAAAACCCCGAAGGGGTGACACGATTATAGCTAAAATGGCCATAAAAACCAACCAAATCAAAACCCCGAAGGGGTGAAATGATTATATATGGCAGGAACCTACACACAAATTTATATTCAATATGTGTTCGCGGTAAAAGGGCGAGAAAACCTTTTGCAAAAACATTGGCGCGATGAAGTTTTTAAATACATGGCCGGTATCATCAAAGGTAAAGGTCAAAAGCCGATCATTGTGAATGGCGTTGAAAACCATGTGCATGTATTTGTCGGATTAAAACCATCTATGTCTATTTCTGATTTGGTGCGCGATATTAAAAACAACTCCACCAATTTCATCAATGAACAAAAATATGTAAACAAACGCTTTCAATGGCAGGAAGGGTATGGCGCTTTTTCCTACGCGCATTCACAAATTAACGATGTCTACCAATACATCCTTAACCAGGAGGCGCACCACGCGAAAAAAACCTTCCATGAAGAATACCTGGATTTTTTACAAAAATTCGAAATCGAATACGACGAGCGCTACTTATTTGATTGGTTGGAAGATTAAATGCCTATCGTTAAAACTAGAACTTCATTAAAAATGAAAAAACTCCTCCTCTTCGCGTTTTTGGGGCTTTTGTTTTCCAATTGCGTATCCACCCAAAAATATGCAACGTTTGTAGACCAAAAAGTAAAACCCTACCGCATCCCACCGGAGCCGAAAGATTGGTTGCAGGTAAACGCGGCGCCTGCCCAGTCAGCCGCAAACGATTGCAAACAGTTGAAATTCAAGTTCATTCCCGCCATTTTTTATTGGAACTGGAATTCCACGATTGCTTGCGAACTCAACCAGGATGTCAAAGCCAATTATCTCCGGGAGGGTATTTACCGTGCTGCGGACAGCCTGCATTTAAAGGACTGGCTGGCGGGCAAAAGATTGGAAATCAGTTTAAAACAGGTACCTGGAAAGTTTCTGTACACCAACAAGGGATACACCATCTACTTATTGCTATCCTATGTGACAGGTAGTGAAGAAAGCCTCAAGCCCTACCCCATCAACCTGGAATATGATTACATGGTGCAGGAAAACAATCAGGTGATCAGCGAAGGCGCTGGCGTGATCCAGAATGAAGAACAACCTATGCAGAACATTTGGAAATCGACCAAAAAATTCACCTGGTTGTATTTGGATGCCTACCGAAAAGAGACTGAACGCTTGGGATGGGAAATTGTACAAGAAATTAAGGGGCAATTGGAAGGGAAAGAGTGACTATTTTTGTGACCGCCAAGCGTAAATGCCAATGGTACTTTTATAAATAATTATAGCGAAAAGCATTTTATGAAAACGCAAGTTTTAGTTTTTACCCTTTTTCTTTCAATACCAGCCTTCGGGCAAGCCACCTTCAGTAAGCTCTATGGGTTTGAAGACCAACAAGTAAGTAATAACTCCTTTACCAGTATATTACTCGATGGCGATTCACTGGTTTTATTCGGAAATTGCCGAATTCCTACTGACTCCATCGAAAAACCTGCTTTGTTGTTTGTCAAAATGGATACTTCAGGCCAGGTAGGAACCGTAAAGCTTATTCGACATCCAAATGGGTTTCCCAACAGATTTGTCTGTCCCTTGAATAATTCCGCATTTAAAACCTCTGATGGCGGATATGTCATAATGGGTGATAATCCTATAATTAATTCGGGTATTTTTTTGAAGATTTCAAAAGACGGAGACATTTTAAACTTTAATGAATATGCTGAACCAGAAGGTTATATTTCTAGAGCAATAACTAAGTCTGTGGAATATGACAATGGCTTTTTTTTAGCCGGATCAGGAAATACAGACGGGCCAAGAGCTTTCGTAATGAACCTGGATAAGGCCGGAAACAAAAAATGGGTGCATGCATATAATGACCCGAATAATCGATTTTATATTAAAACCCTGATAAAAATTAACGACAACCATTTTGTTTTTGGAGGTGCAAAAACATACGGTCGGGCTACCGCTCCGTTTTACGAATATGGAACTTGGTCGCATCCATGGTTGGTAGAAATGGACAGTCTGGGAAATGTACTTTCCAGCCAGGAAGGGCCATTAAACCACAATTCTTACATTACTGGGCTTAAGCCAATGGAAGATGGTTGGTTATTCGCAGCAGCAGACTTTAACATTTTAAATAAAGACAAATACGGTACTCAAACAAAATTGGTACGCACCCTAAAAGATATTAATGAAGTAGTTTGGGAAAAATACATAGGAACTAAATCGATTTATGGAAATTACATCATAGATGTTCAGCCAAGTCCTGATAGTAATTGGGTAGGTATAAGCAATGAAAAACTTACTTATTCAACCGATAATTCGACGAAATCAACACCTTCAACATTTAAGTTTTCCTCTGACGGTGATATTATCTGGAGCAGGAGAGATACTTTTATCTTCGATCCTAAGAGTGGTTATAATGAAACTCTTGCCGGTGTTGTTACATTACCCAGCGGTAGCGTCTTTGTGGTTGGATCCGCCCACGGTTTATTAAATGGGGATAACAGAACATATGGTTGGGTATTGAAAATTTCTATTGATGGATGTATTGATACCATTTGTGCAAACAGCGATCGCACTTATCCGGTTTTTTTCCAAAAAAGATCGGTTATTAGTCCAAATCCAACTTCTGGAAGGTTAACGGTTAAAGATTGTATGGATTGCTCCATGAAAGTTTACGATCTAAGCGGTGTATTGATCCACGAAAAACACCATTTAAATCCATACACAGACCTGTCGTTTTTGAGGGATGGCCTCTACATCGTACACATTTATGAAAAAGACCAATTGATCCAAATTGAAAAATTAATGAAAACAAATTGATAGCTCCGGTTTGGTCTTTCCCCAATAAAAAAGTGCCATTCCAGTCCAAAATTAACCAGAACGGCACTTTTCAAGCGTAATATTTCTAATTTTTCACCAAAGCACCACCTAAGGACTGCCCATCTTTACCCACAAACCCAATATAATACATACCATCTGTTTTCATAGCCGCCCCGATATTGGCGATGTTTCCGTTCATATTGCCCGAACTGATCAAGCGGCCCGCAAAATCATACAGCACCCAACGGCTTTCAAGCGGTAGTTCCGTTTCTGTGCGGATGGATAATGCGCCGTTCAACGGATTGGGATAAATACTGATCTGGTTGTTTTTCCCGGCTATATGGTGCACCGACGACACATGTGGTACTGAGCCAATCCGATGCAAGGTGTTATTCGTGAATATCGGCGGATTAAAATCAAAATAGATCGCCGCATCATTTTCTATTTTGGTGCCATCTACCAGATTAGGTTGCTGCGCCACTTTGAAGCGCAAATATCCATGAGAGCCTGGTTCGTTGGCAAAACTATCCACCAATTTTATGTCTTTAAAGTTGAATACCAGGATATTACCATTTTCCAGGCTGTATTCATAATCGTGGCTGGATGCACCCAAACGGATCGTTCGAGCATCTAATTTGGCCGAAAGGGTATCGCGCACCACAATATTGAACGCCGTATCTGTACCCGTATTTTGAAAACGAATGAGGTAATCAATATCCGTGTTTTTGGCGATTAAATGCTGATTGCTGATACCCAGTGGAAACCCGGTTTTGTCGTTGGGATCCCAGGAGCCAATTACCTCCATACAGGTTATATCGTGTGCCAGCGATGGGTCGTGTACGGGATAGGCCAGTACAAATCCGGTTGAAAAACTAGAGGACGTGGTGCATCCCTCCAAAGATGCCGAAGGTGTACCAGCAACAGGATGGAAGGGTACCTGCAACGCCTCAACACGCCAGGTAGCGCCATTGTTGAGCACCGGAATATCCTGGGAGGCACCTGCGTCGAGTTGGAAGATCCCCTCCGAAACCATTACATCATCTTCAATAACAATGTACGCTGCCGACTCCAGCATTGGGGCGTTGCCTTCATTTCGAATTGTGAAGGTAGGCGCATCGTTGTTGCAGGCAGCTTTAACCACAATACTGGCACCATTCCAACTCGAACTAATGGGATCGCAAAGGGTATCGGGATAAGCATGCGCTTCCAGGCACAAAGTTTGACCAAGTAATGCGGAATCACAGGAAACTATTGCTGAAATTGAAAATTCAACACATGCACCAAGTGCAAGATCGCCTAGTTCGAAATGATAAACACCCGGCGACAAAGTCGTGTAAGGCAAGGACGCTGAACTTGGTGGCAAAATTTCGGGCGCAGGCAACGTCACATCCACAAAAGCATTTTGGGCGCTGGTGGAACCGTTGTTGCATACTTTTACATTGAATGTATTGTCAAAACAACGACGTAGCCTGGATACCCCTAAGGTGGTTTGTAACTGCGGACAAAACAATGCCGGTATCGAAGGATGATTCACCAAAATGGTATCTGAAACACCCGCCGCGACAACAGGTTCGGGCAAACAACTGCTCCACAAAGCGCTCGGCGGGGTAAAGGACAAGGTAAATGGTGTGTTTAAAGAATCCACATACACCCGAAAGATACCATTGGCATTACTAATGGTGCTGGTGGTGGTGTTATTTTGACCGTTTACCGTAACCCCCCAATTTGAAAGGGCTACTTCACTATTGTCGGCCAGGCAATTTGAATTATCGTCATTGACAACCGAGCCCATAATTAATTTTGCCGTATTGACAATGACGGGACAGGCTGCGGCCTCCAATTCAAGTGTGGACACCCCTACCTGGCCCATTTCTTTCAAAATCCGATCAGAACAAATTAAATAAACCGTTGGAAAATAGTTGACGGCATAAAGCGTCATGATGGAGGCATCCGCATCGTCAAAAAACGGATACGTTTTTCCTGCTGTAAAATCACCCTGGGTAAAGCCTATACAACCAATACTATCCGTAATGCACTCAACGGAGGTATTAACATCGCTCTCGATCCAGAAAACACGCGACGTATTATCGCCATTAGGCCCGTGAAGCGCGTAAAAATCTTCCAAAATATTGGTATTGCTGTAATTCCAGTCAGGACCAGACCAAGTTACAGAGAATGCAATAAGTACCGACCTACCTTGATTGAGTTCATCATACAGGTTCCAGGTGTTGCCATTCAGGTCGGTGGCTGTAAAATCGGGCGCAATGGAGCCATTGGGCAATTGTGCAAACATGGAAATACTCAACAAGCATGCCCATAACAAGGTGACGATCTTTTTCATAAGTTTATTCTTTAAGTCCGATGATGATTGCGCATAAGAAACAGCAAAAGAAGCGATACCGGTTAACCGCTACGAACTGTTTCATTGACTAAGCAAAAGTCTAGTTTAAAAACTCGGTTACAAAGGACATAATTTTAAAAACGTTTTTTAATTTTGGAGCGATTATTTTATAAATTATTGTATTTCAATTTTTTATCAAAAAAAACATTTTTTACAATCAATGGAAAATACACCCATTTGGCGCATTTTACAACAACTTGACGACGACAAAGGTGCCGACCTCGCAACTTTTTCAGGCCTGTCTTATTTTGGAGCCACGCCCGAAATGCACCAACTGTTGTTGTTTTTACAAAAAAACAAGTCAAAACAACGCTGCCCCACGCGGGCTGCTTGTTACCAGGTTTTGTATCCCGACCGCGTTTTCAAGGCCGAACATTTCCGACAAATATTGCACAAACTGACAGAATGCGTCCGCACCTATTTGGTTTACAAGGAATTAGAAGAAGATACACTTCTAAAAGATCGGCTGTTGGCCCAAAAACTGGAAAAACTGGACTTGAACCTGCTGGCCCAACAAACACTCCAGAAAGCGGAAAAACGGCTGGAACAAAGCACCCAACGCGGTCCGGGATGGCATGAGGCGCGTTTTCAGTTGCGCCGACAACTTTACAGCAACGAATTGGCGGGTGCGCGGACCCAACAACTCAACCTGCAAGATTTTTCCGACGATTTGGAATTCGATTTTATGCTGCGCAAACTCAAACTGTCTTGCGAACTCATTTCACACAGCGCCGTGTACCGCAGCAACTATGATTTTGGGCTGCTGGATGCCGTGCTGGAAAAGATTCGAACGTCGGAAAAACTGCGCAATACGCCCGAGATTGCGGTGTATTACCATTGTTGTTTGGCCTTGTTAAATCCGGATGAAGCGGCGCATTTCGAAACCCTGAAGCCTTATTTGCACAATATTTCGGCGTTTTTTCAGCCCCAGGAAAGCCGGGATGTATTGCTGCTAAGTATTAACTATTGCATTCGGAAACTTAATCAGGGCAGTTTGCAATATTCCCACGAAGGGTTGAATTTGTATCAACTTGCCCTTGAAAAAGGTTTTTTGTACAAAAAAGGAGAGATTTCACGGTTTACCTTTCGCAATATCGTTGGTATGGGCCTTAAAATTGGCGCCTTCGACTGGGTGGAAAGTTTTATTACCAGCCATCAAGACAAACTACCCGCGCCGCACCGTGAAAGTATGGTGAGTTTCAATTTTGCCCGCCTGTGTTATGAACGCAAACAATACGATCAGGCGCTCCATTTTTTACAAAAAGCAGATTATCAGGATATTTTGCTTGCTCTTGCTGCCAAAACCCTTTTGCTGAAAATTTACTACGAAACCAAGGCCTTTCGATCCCTGGATGCGGCCATCGATTCGTTTAAAATCTTTCTGCGACGCAAAAAAGTATTAGCCTACCACCGCAACAACTATCAAAATTTCCTAAAATATATGGAACGGCTGCTTGCACTGAATGCTTCCAACCTTTTGGAAAGAAAGATCTTGCAAGCCAGCATTATAAACGAAGAAACCTTAACAGAAAAAGCCTGGTTTTTGAGCAAATTAGTGTAAATTTGTTTCAATTTATGACCAATCCCTCCATGATGGGTCAAGAATACAAAAGTGTACGTGTGGGCACCAACCGGGCCATCCTTAAATCTACCACAGAAGACGGCGATGGCGGCAAAAAAATACGCGCTACCGAAATTCAACTGCCTTTAGGACAAACGCTGATAACCATCCATACCAATGGTTTGGCGTCAGAACAAGAGGAATTGGCCTTTGCGAATAAATTAGATTTGGAGAAAATTAAGGCGGCTTTGGGAAATTAAACGGAATTTCAAGCAGTTAATAACGAGGCTTGTTGCCCGGGAGGTCCATTTTCAACTTCCCGCCGCAACAAGCCTCGTATTTAAATAACAAAAGTTTCGCCCTACTTTTGATCCGACACCGTCATGGGCGTGCGCGGCGCGGTACAAGACCTGTTTTGGAAATCAAAAACGAATTGAAATAGCGCCGGCGTTGTACTTTTGCCCATCATTTAACTGGCTTCCTATAAATTTAAAACAATGACGAACAGTCCATTTAAACTACATATTTTCATTTTGTGCATGGGTTTAATCCTGGGATGTAGCAATGCCACGATCGCCCAAACCATCCAAGAATTTGGTTTACTCAAAAGCGCCGAAGATGGTGGCTATCCATTGATGACGCTACAGATTGAATTTCCGGAGCGAAACTTTTCAGAATACTTTACCCTAAACCTGGAGGAAGTAAAATCTGTTAAAGCCCAAACGCTTTCCAACGCCATCGGCAAATACGTCGCATTTGAATACGAGTCAGAAATCCGCAATGCGCTGTTCGACCTCTATTTAGGTGGAACCCTGCTGAACGAAGGTGACCGCCCGCCCGTCGACCCGGATGCGATGCACAGCGTGACGGGTATCCTGAGCAATGCTGCAGAAGTAACCAGTGGAGACTTACCCGGCGAAATCTACATTACCACCGAAGAAGAAATCACGGTAAAAATTCCGTATTTTATTACGCCGGAAATTGTAGCAGCCAATGGTAAGGTCGTGCGCGCTACCTACGAGCAATTTACTAGCAATAAAATTACTGCTCTGAAGGTAAAAAAGTAGCCTCCCCCTCGCGCCAGCCCTAACCGCTCGCGCCAGGTTCCACCTGGTGCGTCCATCCATCGGGTTCTACCCGACCTAAAAACCCGACTCCTACCGAAACGCCACCCCAATATGCAATTCCCCCATCAAATCCCGCATTTCATCCAGCACCGTAATATCCTCAATCGTACTGGGCGGCGCAAACGATTTGCCATCTGCGATGTTCCGCATGATTTTGCGTAAAATCTTGCCACTGCGGGTTTTAGGCAACCGTTTTACCACCGCCGCACGCCGAAAACAGGCAATCGGCCCGATCTTTTCGCGCACCATTTGTATCAATTCGGCTTCCAAAACGGCATCGCTGATCGTTACGCCCGATTTCAACACCACAAATCCAACCGGTTGCTGACCTTTTAAATCTTCCTCAATGCCCACCACCGCACATTCTGCCACCGCCGGATGCGCCGAAACAATCTCCTCCATCTCGGCAGTACTCAAGCGGTGTCCTGCCACATTGATCACATCATCCATCCGGCCGGTGATAAACACATAGCCGTCCGCATCCTTGTAGCCGCCATCGCCCGAAAAGTAGTATCCCGGAAATGGATCCAGATATCCTGCGCGAAAACGATCCGGGTTGCCCCACAAATTGGGCAAACAACCGGGCGGCAAAGGCAATTTGATCACCACCGCACCTTCCGAACCATCGGGCATCGGATGTCCGCCTTCATCCAGCACCTGAATATCAAATCCGGGCACAGGTTTTCCCGCCGAACCGGGTTTGACCGGCAGCAATTCGATGCCCACCGGATTGGCTAACATGGGCCAGCCACTTTCCGTTTGCCACCAATGGTCGATCACCGGAATATCCAGCAATTGCTGCGCCCACGCTAAGGTGGAAATATCGCAGCGTTCACCCGCCAAAAACAGGTGTCGCAGCGAACGGATATCGTACAATTGCCTGAATTTGCCTTCCGGGTCCTCTTTGCGCACCGCCCGGAACCCGGTCGGCGCGGTAAAGAACACATTGACCTTATAATCGGCAATCACGCGCCAGAACGCACCCGCGTCGGGGGTACGCACGGGTTTCCCTTCATATAATACGGTAGAACAACCAGTTATCAAGGGTGCATACGTAATATACGAATGCCCCACGACCCAACCCACATCGCTGGCTGCCCAGAATACATCGCCGGGTTTGGCTCCGTAAATATGCTCCATCGAGTAACGCAACGCCACCGCATGTCCGCCATTGTCGCGCACGATGCCTTTGGGTTTGCCCGTTGTGCCGCTGGTGTACAGGATATACAAGGGATCGGTTGCCAGCACCGGCACACATTCGGCCGGACGCGCACTGCGCTGCAACAAAGTCCAGTCTAAAAAGCCCGTTTCTTCCAATTCGGCTTTTTTAAACCAGCGCTGGTACAATACCACATGGTCTACTTTATGCTCGGCCTCCGCAATTCCTGCCCTAACGATGGGCGCGTATGGGATAATTTTGTCAAATTCGACCCCGGCGCTGGCCGTGAGTACCACTTTGGGCTTGGCATCATCAATGCGCAAGGCCAATTCGTGCGCCGCAAACCCGCCAAATACCACCGAATGCACCGCACCAATGCGCGCGCAGGCCAGCATCGCCACCATCACTTGCGGGATCATCGGCATGTAAATGATTACCCGATCGCCTTTTTCTACCCCCAAATCGCGCAAAACACCCGCAAATTGCGCCGTAGCCGTCAAAACCTCCTGGTAAGTGAAGCGCTCAAACGTTTGGGTAACCGGCGAATCATAATAAATCGCAACCTGATCTCCCCTACCCTGCGCCACCTGATGATCGAGCGCGAGGTAACAGGTATTGAGTAGCCCGCCTTCAAACCAGCGGTAAAAGCCCTGGTCGTCTTGCGATAAAATTTGTTGCGGCGCCTGATACCAGGAAATAGCGCCTGCTTGTGCCGCCCAAAAAGCCTCGGGTTCGGTCACACTGTGGTGGTGGATGGCATCGTATTGCATAAGGGCATCGGTTGAGCCGGAACTTGAAAACAAGCCCCGGTGGTGTACGATGCAAATTTAATAGAAAAACGTATATAGTTATCTATATGTTTAAAATTATTTTTTGAAATGCGCTTGTAGCCGTAATAATTCACGGATGCGCGCACTTCTATCCATTTTTTATTGCGTTTTTAACCGCAACAGCAAAGTAACCGGTTTGACGATAAAAGCAAACCTTTTACCGGTACACCATCACCCGAACAGGTGCCATTTGCCGACGCGCATGGGCTATATAAAACTGGTACAAACCTGCGGGCAAATTAGAAACACGAACCTGTTGGGCGTTTTCCCCAACGGCTATTTCAAGATGCCCAAGATCCCATATTCGCCCTAATACATCCACCGCATACAAATCCCCATGCTCCGGTGCCAAAGCATCCCATGCAATCGTCAATTGATCGTCGTAAACAGGATTTGGGAAAATACGCCAAACGATGGAAGGCGACTCCGGTTCGGGCGCAGCATCCGGCTTTTTAACCAAAGTTTTCACTAAATTTGTAATAACCGGCGGATTAACATCAAAATAAATGCCCGCCCGGTTGCACACGGTATCGCCATTTTGCAGCGATTTACTCGCAATTTGGAACCGCACAAATCCATGAGAAGCGATTTCATTGGTACTGCTGTCGGGCAACAAAATAGCATCGAAACGCCAACGGATATTTCCTTCGGGGCTGATGGTATATTGTACCGGATGACTGCTTGCTACGGTGCGGAGACTCAATGGCTCGAAATCAAAATCCAGGGTATCTTCCAAAACAACGGTAAAAGCGGTATCGGTGCCTGTATTTTGAAAACGAATGGTGTAATCGAACCCATAAACGCCTGGTAAAATGCTGTTGCTCACACTGTCGAGACGCGGCGACATCAACAATTTGTCGTTGGGATCATAACTTGCCGTGATGGTGGCGTAAGTAGTTTGCTGATTATTGTCGGGATTTGCATCCAAATCTAATAAGGTGGTAGTCGCGGTCAGCCCAATTTCTTGCATAAACAAGGCGATATCCGAGCCCACCACAAAATAAAAACGCAAAGAAATGGTCGCACCCGGGGCCAAATTGCCCAAGGCGACCTGAAAATTAGTTCCATTTAAAGTGCCGAGGGAATCGCAACCCGTAAACAACAGCGCGTAGTCCGGGAACGCGAGCGATAAACTGCCTTGATGCACCGTATCGGTCCCAATATTGCGCACCGTGCCCGTAAAAATAGCCGGAAAACCAAGGCGCACGGGCGTAGATGGCGTGAGCAGCACTTCCAGATCGCGGATGCCGGGGATTGTATGCAGGCCAAAGGAAACGGTATCTCGGGCCGCTTGATCGACAACAACCCCATTTACCACAGCACTGCCACAGGGCAAATCGTGGTGGGGAGGCAATAGAGTTTCAACCGTATAGGTTCCAAACGGAATTAAAATCTGGTATTTACCCGTGGTGTCGGTGCTGGCATACCGCTCTCCCGGACTAAATTTGATTATTTTTTCAGAAAAAGGCGGCTCTCCGGGATCTTGGACACAATTGCCGTTGGTATCCTGGTACACCAGCCCTTCAATCGTATTGAAATTATTCGATCGCTGAACCTGAACATTATCTATCGCAATATCAAAAAAAGAAGCATTCTTCCTGAATTCAAAGTAGATGATCGTCTTGGCAGAGGAGGATATAAAATCCACCGATGCCTTAAACCAGGGTGTGCCATTGGGGAGCAAATCAAAAATCAGGTATTCATACGTTTTGCCCCCGTCTTTTGAAATATACACCTGTATGCCAAAATCAAACAAATAATAATCAAAACTCAGGTTCCAGGTAGAATCGCCCTGATTACAATCTAAATATAAATACAAGCCACCCCGCTCTGTCAAATCGATTTCATTGTTTTTAAAAGCAGCATAATGAGCCCCCTGAAAACCCTGCGGAACATAGGGCGGCAAGTTCCAGCCCACCAAGGCGCCATCATCGTCGCGCCGCACCGAATTTCGGGCATTGTCCTCAAAATTATTCCAGTTTTCACTCGGCACATCTCGTTCACCACATTGATTGATCCAGGGCGCTTCAAAATCCATGATATACGGATACGGCCCTGCGTAATACAAGGGCCCAAAGTAATGGACAAACACAGGCGTACTTTGCAGAGCATTGCCACTCGCCAAACAACTTACCTGACAACGATACCAGGCTTTTTTTGCAATCAAGGCGGTGTAAATTGCTTGTTTGCCGTCGTTCAGGTCTGCCCAACTCAAAGAATCGTAGGAAATCTGCCATTGAAACGCAATTTGATCATCGGTATAAGACTCATCCAGCGTAAAACGCACGGTAGTCGGTACACAAAATGCGGTATCCGAGGCTAAGGTTTGTGCCAAAACAGGGGTTCCACTGCATATCGTCCGGTCGACGAGCCGGATATGATCGATGGCTAAAACTGCTTGATCCTGAATATTTCCACGAAAACGCACAATGGTTTTGGCTGAATTTGAAGTAAAATACAGCGTTTTGGTAGTCCATTCCGGTGAAAGGGCCATCGAATCGCCCAAAAGGGTAAAGTTATTTCCGCCATCGGTTGAAAGCGCTACGGTGAAATATTTCCCAAAACCCTGATCCGACCAATAATCAAACAGGAGTTTGCGCTCCGGATTGCCCGCGCTCAAATCGAGGTACACCGATAAGTCTGCATTGGGCGTCACCGAGGACGAACCACCCAGGATGGCATAGTTTTCCCCTTCAGCCGATAAAGGCGTGGCTGGCGGCAGCACATTGGTGTAATCCGAACTGTATTTCCAGCGTGCCTCCTCCTTGAATGGGAAATTGTACCAATACGGGCTGGGTTGGTCTTTTTCACCACAGGCAGATAGCCAGGGTTGTTCAAATTGCTCCACAAATGGCAGTCCGGCGGCATAATATTCCGGCTCGAACATGCTAACTTTCAAGGATTTAGAAAAAATAGTATCTATACCGTTTGCACAAGTAATTGCACAACGGTACCAACTGGCTAAGGACTGTGAAAAGCCCAAATCCTCCTGATTTTGCGTCGGGAAAGTGTAAAACCAGTTTAAACTATCATAAGAATACTGCCAGGCGTAGTTATAACCGGCCGCCGTGTACGGTTGATCGAGCGAAAGTTGGAATTTTACCCCTATACAGGCTTCGGCGACCGAGGCAAGGGTATTTGCAGGTGCGGGAACACCCGAACAGGCCGCATAATCGGCCACCACAAGATCATCCAGGCCAATATCGGAGGTACCCGTTGCAGCACCCACCATGCCGACGATGCGCAACACCGTGGTGGGAGACTGCGCATTGAACGGAAAAACAAAACGCTCCCAGCCAGCGGTTTGCGTCAAACTGGAGGTTTGGCCAATCACCGAAAAACTTGCCCCGCCGTCTACAGACAGTAAAACTTTCAAAAAATCGGGGGAATCGTGGTCGTTTAAATCAAAAGAAAGCATTTTTGAGGCGGTGCCGCCGCTGCAATCTAAGTACAGTTCCAAATAGCCCGAATCCAGGGGTGCCCCCAGGATGGTATGAAAACGCGCATATTGTAGCCCTTCGGAAGCGCCCACGATAAAATCGGTGCCATAAACGCCTTGGTCAAACCACTCAGCACTGGCACCTTGATCCGCGCGTCGCCAGGAATGCACCCCACTGGAGGGCACACTTTCCCAATGATCGGCGGGCAAGTCTTTTAAGCCACAACCGTTTTCCCAGTTATTTTCAAAGCTTTGCTGGTAAGGAAACGTGCCAGTATAATACGTTGGTTCGGGGCGCATGGGCACCAGCAAGGGCGTGGAGTAGGAAAATGCACCCGAATTTAAACAAGTAACTTTAAGCCGATAATAGCGGTCGGTTGTTTGTATTTGGAGGAGTGTGGGGCTTAAGCCATCGATTACATTCGTCCAAAACACCCCATCCGGAGCACTTTCCCATTGAAAGACCAACCCGATTTCCATATAATTTTGATCGGTAGAAAGCGTAAACGGAATGTCCGCACAGGCTTGGGCGGTAGATGCAAGCGTTTGACCGGCGGTTGGTGTACCGGTGCATTGGGCCTTGATATCTTGAGGCAAAAAAGCGAGCAAAATCGCCCAAAGAACCGGCATTAAGCAGATAGAAACAGGTGCGTTGTATTTGAATGGAGGTGGCATGTGGGTGTGGTTTTAAGGAACAAAAATAAGCATATATAGGTATAAAAAAAGCAACTTCCATTAAACCATTGCCGTTTACCACCGTCAAAAGAAAAAATATCAACTATGAAATTACGCCTTTCTCTGCTTTTGCTCTTTTGTACAGCCACCCTTGCCTTTAGCCAGTATCAATACAACGACCCTAATATTCCGGTCCCAAGCAGTGGGTACGGATCAGATGGAACGCATTCCGTAGGCATTATTTCCTTTCCCAACCCGTATTTCAGTACGGAAGACATTAAAATTTATTATCCAAAGGATGTTACGACCAAAGTACCGACCTTGTTTTATAGCCATGCTTATGGCGGCAATATCCCATCGCACATCATTGGGTTGTTGAATTTTGTAGCAAAAAAGGGATATGCGCTCGTTTTTGTGCCGTACCAAACCACGGGTGTATCTGTTGATGCACGTTATGTGAACCTGCTGGCGGGTTTTCGCCAGGCCGCACGCAGCTATTCGAATATCATTGATACGAGCAAAGTTGGATTTATGGGCCATTCTTTTGGCGGTGGGGCCAGTATTGCCATTGCTTATCAGTGTTTTACAGAAAACAATTGGGGCAATCAGGGCCGTTATATCCACGCATCAGCGCCCTGGTATGCGTACAACATCAGCCAAACGCAGTTACAATCGTTTCCGCTTGACACCAAATTCCTGATGGAAGTGTACGACGACGATATAGTCAATGACCACCGAATGGCCATCGATATTTTTTCCAATATCAATATTAGCGCAGCAGAAAAAGATTTTATCACGGTAAAAGCAAGCACGTTGAATGGGTATGCTTACACCACCGGACATGATATGCCTACCACGTACAATGCCTTTGACGCCTTGGATTACTATGCTTATTACCGGCTGATAGATGCCCTGTGCGATTACACTTTTCATGGAAATTTGGCCGGAAAAGCCGTCGCGTTGGGCAATGGAGGCCCGGAACAGGTGAATATGCCCACCGGATTGCATCCTTTGGTGCAAACAGACAACCCACAAGTGGTGTATCCTGAAAGCAAATACGGTTTCCCCTGCAGTTCGGTGGCCAATCCACGCAGCGCGTATTGCGGATTAGTCAGTGGCTTGAACGACCTTAGCCAGCAAGACGACATGCAGGTTTATCCCAACCCGTTTTCCAGCCGCATACAAGTATCCAACCTGAAAGGCGACGAACGGTTTTTATTGGTTGATATCTTTGGGAAAGTGCATTATACAGGCAAAGCCGCGACGATCCCCGACCTTTCTAATTTGCCCAAGGGTATGTACTGCTTGCTGGTAACACGCGCGGATGCGTCAACGACCTTTAAAATTTGGAAAGAATAGGCCTATTTGCTCAACCCTACAATACCCGCACCCCTTTCCGACCCAAAAAGCAAGCAATCCGCGCCGCTACAGTAGGATAAAAGGTAAAAACACCCCGATTGGCCGGATTTTTAAAGCCTGTCTCCACAATTTTATCCGTCGGCAAGCGGTCATACACGAACGGGTTGTTTTTGGGACCTGCTTCCCATTTCCAAAAACGGGTTTTCATACCGCCCAAATTGTAAATGATCAAATCAAGGTCCTTGTATTCGCTGTTTTTGGGCAACTGGTTGATGTACCACATGCTCAAGGCATAATCGCCGGTGTATGGAAAGTTGGCAAACAAGGAACCAAACAAATGAAAACGGGCATTGGGATAGCCTCTAAATGCATCAATGATTTGTAAACGGGCATTCAGGTTCACCTGATAACCGTCTTCCCGGTACGCAAATACCGGATTTTTGGGGGCGTAATTCCAGTTAAACACGCCATAAGTAGGCAAAATATGCATCGGACGTTCGGTCGTAGCAAATGCAGCCACCACCTCTTTCAAATTTTTACCAAACTCCTGCGGATTGGCACAATCCAGCTGAATTGAAATGGGGTTGAACTCCTGGTACAAGGCAGGATATGTTTCGCTGCGCTGGGTGATAATCAAACGGTCTACATGCTCCAAAAACCAGGGCTTGTAATCCTGCATAAGCGCTTGTACCAGTTCGCTGGTGGAACCGAAAATAAATAGGTCGAATTTTGAATTGGACATGGTTACCTTTTTTAAAAGAAGTGAATGAATGTTCATTCATTGCAAAGGTAGCAAGTTCTTTTTATTAACAAACTACTTCGGGCAACCGCTATTTTTTAAAGCAAGAAAGGCTTAATCTCTTGTTGTTCTGCAGCAGATAATGCGTTTTCCATTTCTTTTAATTTTTGGTTGATTACACATCACAACCAAAACTATTTATTTTAAAAACAACAACAAAAGCACAACCACCGTACTTTTGACACGAAAAGTATAAAACAGCGCCCGCCTTCCAATTAATTTCATACCACCCGCGCCTGTGAAGGGACTTGCGCCGGGCTGGCACTATAATACACATACGATCATGAGAAAACCCGTGTTGAGCCATGTACCTCAACGCACATAGCTATTTTAGCCTCCGATACGGCGTGCTGAGCCCCCAACAATTGGTAGCAGCAGCCCGGAACAGCGGCATTCAATGCCTGGCCCTGACGGATATTAACAACACTTCCGCGGCGCTGAGTTTTGTGCGTGCCTGCCAGGAGCAGGGCGTGAAACCCGTATTGGGCATCGAATTCCGCAATGAGGCCGGACGTTTATTGTACGTCGGACTGGCGCGCAACAACGCCGGATGGGCCGCTTTATGCGCTTTTTTGACCGAACATTCGCTCAACAGCAAGGCCCTGCCGGAAGCCGCCCCCGAACTGGAACATACCTATTTTATCTACGACCGCATCGTCAAACCCATGGGCATGCTGCGCCCCAATGAGTTTCTGGGCATCCGGTCCTCCCAGGTACACGGCCTGTACCAGCATGCGCTCAATGCCTGGCTCGATCGATTGGTGGTATGGCAACCCATCACCTTTCTCGACCATGAAGGCTTCCGGCTGCATAAACTGTTGCGCGCCATCGACCTGAATACCTTAGTCACCAAACTCAAACAGGAAGACATTGCCCATTCCGCCGACCTGATTCAACCCGAGGCCGAGCTGCTGCAAATGTTCCAATTGTACCCCAAAATCATTGAAAACACCCGCAACATCCTCGATTCCTGCTCTATTCGCTTCGAAACGGGGCTGCAACTCAACCGCCGCTCGTTTACCGGCAGCAAAGACGGCGACCTCAAATTGCTCGCCAAACTGGCTTATTCGGGTTGTATCCGGCGCTATGGCGAGCAGCACCGTCCCGCGCAAGAGCGCATGCGCAAAGAACTGAAAGTCATCGGCGATCTCGATTTCGGTGCCTACTTCCTCATCACCTGGGATATTGTGCGCTATGCCCAATCGGCCGGATATTACCACGTGGGCCGGGGAAGCGGCGCCAACTCGATCGTTGCCTATTGCCTGTTTATCACGGATGTCGACCCGCTCGAACTCGATTTGTACTTCGAACGCTTTATTAATCCGCGCCGCACCTCTCCCCCCGATTTCGATATTGATTTTTCGTGGGACGAACGCGACGACGTAACCGATTATATTTTCAAACGTTACGGCCGCGAACACACGGCCTTGCTCGCTACCTACAACACCTTTCAGCACCATGCCATCGTGCGCGAACTCGGAAAAGCATTCGGTTTGCCCAAAAAGGACATCGACCTGATTTCCGATAATTTGCCCGCCCTGGTGGAATGGAGCATGCGCTGGACAGGCCGCAAAGACCGGGAAGATGCCGCGCCCGCACGCACGCAACCTGCGCAAGAGGCAGATGCCCTGTATGCCCAACTGCATCCCTGGGCCAAATACATCCTGATTTTTGGGCAACAACTGCTCGATTTTCCCAATTATTTGTCGATCCACGCAGGCGGCGTGCTCATTTCCGAAAAACCGCTCTCCGAATGCACGGCTCTGCAACAAATGCCCAAAGGATTCCCGATTACCCATTTCGATATGTACGGGGCCGAAGATTGGGGTTTTCACAAGTTTGATGTATTGAGTCAGCGCGGATTGGGCCATATCAAAGACACCATCGACCTGGTGCGGAAAAACCAGGGAAAAGCCGTAGAAATACACGATGTGGAACGTATCAAACAGGATCCCAAGGTGCGCGATCAGTTGCGCAGCGGCCGTTGCATCGGTTGTTTTTACATCGAAAGTCCTGCCATGCGCGGCTTGTTGCACAAATTACGCTGCGACAATTACATCCACCTCGTGGCGGCCAGCAGCATCATTCGGCCGGGCGTGGCGCAATCGGGCATGATGCGCGCCTACATCCAGCGTTTTCACCAGCCCAACGGCTTCGATTACCTGCACCCGGTATTCCGCGAACACCTGGGCGAAACCTTTGGCGTCATGGTTTACCAGGAAGATGTGATGAAAATATTGCACCACTTCGCCGGGCTCGGGCTCGACGAAGCCGATGTGATGCGGCGTATGATGACGGGTAAAAAACGCTCTTCCTCGGCATTCGAGCGGTTGAAGCAGCAGTATTTCGACAATTGTGCCCAGCGTGGCTACCCCGACGAACTTACGCGCGAGGTGTGGCGACAAATTGAAAGTTTTGCCGGTTATTCGTTTTGCAAAGCCCATTCGGCCAGTTTTGCTGTCGAATCGTTTCAAAGTTTGTACCTCAAAACCTATTTCCCGCTGGAATTCATGGTCGGCGTGATCAATAATTTCGGTGGTTTTTACCAAACCGAGTATTACGTACACGAGGCGCGCATGTCGGGCGCACGCGTCCACGCACCCGACATCAACCGCAGCGGCTACCTGACCCATATTGAAGGCAGCGATATTTACCTTGGTTTTGTGCATTTAAAGGGTTTTGAGCAGCAAAATGCCCTGCATTTGGTCGCGCAGCGCAAACAATACGGCCCATTTCGGAGCCTGGAAGATTTTATCCGCCGGGTGAATATTGCGCGCAGTCAGCTGGAACTACTGATTCGCATCGGCGCATTTCGTTTTACCGGCCTGAGCAAAACCGAGCTCCTGTGGGAGCGCAACCGCGTGATGGCGCCTGCCGAAAAAAACGTGCTGCACACCCCTACCCTTTTTGGCGATGAAAGTCCGGTGTTTCAACTGCCGCAGCTGGATGCGACCACCACCCTCGATGCTTTTGATGAAATGGAATTGCTGGGTTTTCCGCTTTGCAGCCCCTTCGAGTTGCTTACCCCCGAGGAAAAAGCCCAGGGCCTGGGACTTTGCGCAGCCGATTTGCCCCAACACTTAGGTCGGCGGGTAATGCTGGTGGGTTATTATGTATGCCGCAAAGATACCCGTACCATCAAGGGGCAGCGCATGCATTTTGGCACCTGGATCGATCAAAACGGCGCATTTTTTGATACCGTGCATTTCCCTCGCGCCGATGGTCAGGTGCCGTTTCGGGGCCGGGGCCTGTACCGCATCCGGGGCCTGGTGATGCAGGAATTCGGTTTTTTGAGCATCGAGACCACGCAAATGGAGCGTTTGGCGTTTTTTACGGGGGAGGAGTAGGGGGGATTTACGAGTTCCGATTACATGATTTTTGATTTGCGATTGTACATCATGTGAGACAGGGAAACAATGCTGCTTTCATGGAAGATATGCGGCTTAATAATAACTTAACATAAGGTCTTTTTCTATTTGATTAAAGAGGACTAACTTTGAACCATATTATCCTTACTGTAATCAAATGAATACTATTTTCCCTGCTTTATATTGTGAAGCAGGGAACATTAATCTAATTTTTTAACTAATTAAACTATTCCGATGAATTTTAAGAAACCACCACCTCCAATCAAGGAAATGCCATGTACTAAAACTGAACTGGCAAGTGAAATGGGGATCAGTTTAGGTACATTAAAGGGTAAGTTGAAATCAGCAGGTCTTAAAATACCCCGAGGATTAATCCCACCGAAAGTAAAGAAAGAGATCTTGGAAAGGCTCAAATGGATTTAGGGCTGATTAAGCATGCATCTCGGAATCCCATAAGGTACAAATTGTACTTTATGGGATTTTTTCATTGTCCGAAATCAGCCGAAATAGGCCGAAACTACCCCAAATTGTCTGAGATTAGCCGAAAAGTTTAAACAGTTCATTTGACCTTTGTGCCATAGCAAGATTATAGTAATTTCAAGTAAAAATTGATTCCTGTAATACTTGCAATATCATAAAAAACATTCATACTATTTATGAAATCAGCACTTTGTTTTTGTTTTGCTTTGACTTTAATAGTTAATCAAATGCTATCCCAAGGCATTTATAGTGATTGCATATCGCCATTACATATATGTCAAAAAAGTCCGATTGCTGTGGAGAAATTAAATGGTTCAGGTATTGATGACAAAGAGATTGGCAGTATACCTTGTTTTAAGACAGGATACATTGAAAAAAACTCCATTTGGATCCAATGGACAATTAAAGACCCTGGAAATTTAGCCTTTACCATTCTTCCAGTTGAAAGTTCCGATGATGTTGACTTTATACTATATTCTGTCCAATCCACAAAATCTGAAGAAAATTGTACTTCAAAGGTACCGATAAGGTGTATGGTGGCAGGTGCAAATTTAGGTGAAGACAAACTTAGCGCCTCAGGTTGTACAGGAGCAACTGGATTATCCAATACGTCAACCGATGAACAGGAGTCAACAGGCTGTAATTCAACGAATGATAACTTTTTACGAAACATTGATTGCAAGTCAGGTGAAACCTATTTGTTAGTAGTGAATAATTTTTCAAGCAAGAAAGGCTTTTTGCTTGAATTTAGTGGCAATTGTACATTTTCAGAAGACGATAAGTGCCAAATTCTAAATACTAGTAACACGGTTTTTCAGCAGGAAAATACAACAACTGGATTACAACTTGTAAATATATATCCGAACCCTACTTCATCTGTATTGAATGTTGCAATGACTTCGCTTTCAAGTGAAATCGTTGATATTCAAATTATTAGCATTAGTGGGCAGATTGTACTCGACAAAACCTTGCTCTTAAACAGTGGGGAAAATGCAATTGAATTGAAAACGGATAACTTGATTAATGGTGTTTGGTTTTTAAAAATAAAAGGAAAATCATCGTGCGTTATTTCCAGGTTTACTAAAAATTGATTTAGATCGATCTGAAATTTATTTTTCAAAACCACACCAACTCAAAAACTTAATTTCTATGATTCGCAATTTCATTTTTGCCTTGTCATTTTTATTTCTTCCACTTATACTCAGCGCTCAAGATCTTTCAAATATTGAAAGATCGGGATCATATACTATAAATAGCAGCTCGTTAAACAATGGAATTATTGTTAATATATTTCAACCAGAAGTAGAATCCGATAACGGTTTGGTTACTTTCAGATGGTCAAGCTTGGAATTGAAAAAAGATGAACATATATCCTATGAATTAAAAATTCATTTAGGTGATAGTTTGATCTTTTCAACGCACGTAAACGAACCACAATTTCAATATTCTCTTTCAAACTTACCACATTTAGTAAAGAACAATACCTATACTGTTACTGTTGACGCTTGGGTTTCAACAGATCAAAAAACGGCATATATTGACGGAGCATCCAGTGCCATAGAATTCAAATATTTTCCGGATTGCACAATACCTAAAAAAGTAAAAATTAGTGAAATCGGAACAAATCATATCGTTATTACATGGGGTGGGCTACCCGCAAGTAAAGGTGAACTTGAATATAAAATTGAATATTCAAGCGCCTCCGCAACAGAATCTTTTAGTCCAATACTTGTTGAAAGCGGGAACGAAGTAAAAATAAATGATATCAATGCAGGAGAGGCTTATAATGTATCCATTCGCAAAATTTGCTATTTAGAAGATGGTTCTATATTGGAATCAGACACAGTACAATTGTCTACCGCTACCAATATTTCAGAAAGGGCATTGGTTGCTTGTGGCAATTCTTATTCCGATTCCGGCTGTCCAGGGGCTTTGGCAACAAACCCTACCACTTTTACCACCCTTAAAATGAATGGTTTTGATATAACCTCAGTAAGTTTAACTTTTAACGACGGGGCATATAAAGGCACAGGCATTTTACAATTGCCTTTTCAAAATAAAAAGGTTCGTGTAAATATTACTGCTAAAAAAATCACTACAGCCAAAATAATTTGTGAAGGTACTGTCAATGGTATTTCAGACCTTCCTGCATACTGGCCTAATTTATTTCCCCCGCCTTCACCTTATAACCAAATTTGCTTGCCCCCAGGTACACAAGTCGGATTTGACCCAAGTAGTGGCCTGTGGATGCCAGATGGCGTAGAATGGAATCCGCAAGGCTTTAGTAATGACAGTGCCTACGTCAAGATGCCTCCTTACCCGGGTTATGTGGCGGGTGGACCAATTGACACCTCAGGCCAATATGATCCTTGGGGGTTTGATGCGAATTGTACCAACGTAGTAACAGGTACAGAGTTTGATATTAATGGTTGTTCTTGTTACAATACCGATATTGAAGGCAACCATTGTAACCATACAGTTGAACCATATTTCTGGTTAACTGAAACAAGTACTGCTGGACCAATTACAGAAGCAGGTGCGATCTTTGCAAATCAGAAACAAACGATTATTAGAAATCTTATTACCCAATACTTATCCTCTGAAGTTTTAAAGATTCAGATAAAAATAGATTCCATTCATAATGCATGCGATTCACTTCGTTCAATTATGACTGGCTTAATTGGCACACTAAATTATGATAATAATTTAATAATTGGCACAGGAGGAAAGTATTTCAATGACGGAATGAATTTGAATTTTTCACAAGCTCCAGAGCCATTTTCTAAAAATGGAATAGATAGAAACCCCAACACAATAAATTTAGAAAATCAACATGTTGAATTGTACAAATGTGATGTTAATTTATCACATGATAAAAATTGGAAAAAAGTTATTCAATACTTTCAGTCTACAACCGGTTTGGATAGCCTCACCAATGTTTTGCTGGATATCATAAAAAGATTAAGTGCGGCAGAAATTCAGGTACTAAACAACCCTGATTCATTAAAAAGTTGGGTTAATGCCCATGTAAAAGAGCAGATAGAAGCAAAGTATCAGGCACTTTATGGAACAGGAAATAGCACCGGTCAAATATTTAACCAGCAAGATTTTTCACCAAAAAACAAGATAACCCCCTTTCATAGATTAGAAAATCGAATATCAAAACATGAAGCAACATTGGGTCTTCCAATGAGCAATATGATTGCATCAAATCAAAATTATCCTGATAATAATGAGCCACATACATATGACAATAACCCCGATGATGTATCTTGGGAGTTTGCGCAAGGTTTGGAAAATATTCATGGGATTGATCGAGGTTTCTTTCTAGAACATCTCGCAAAAGAAAGAGAAAAGGCATCTTTGTTTCCTGAATATTTTACAGAGCATGACACCTTATTACAGCCAATACAAATTAGAAAATGGATAGGGGGTAGATATTATGATGTCTATTTGGATAAGGTTACGCTTACCAGAAATGCCAGCAATGTGTACACTTCCATGTTGGATGCTTACGTAATCATGGACGTGCCAACCATCAATCAAAAGGTTGTTTTTAAAGCTGATAATGTAAATATTACACCTTACGGCCCCAATATTACACCACTAGAACTAAAGTTGAATGATGATTTAGAGTTACGCATGAGTAATGCCGTTTTAATCACTTTGAAGAAAAATGTTACTTTTGTAAAGGTAGATTGTAATGGTTTCGTAGGAATAGGCGTATCCGGCAAAGCCGAGGTTTGTAGAAAATATATTGTACCTGTCAACCCTACCACGTTGGAGGTACTACCAGAGCCTGCCCGCGCATCAGGAACTTTTAACATAAATCTGGCGCACTGGAGCGAATTATATGTCTCGATGTCTATGGATCCGTTCGCGGTAACTGGACATGAAGATTATAAATGGTCTTTTTCAAACCTGACGTTTGATTTTAGTGATCAGATATCTCCTCAAGGGACACCACCACCCGGCTATAATTCTCCATTTGCAGGCCCTTTGGGATTTGCTAAAGGCTGGCAAGGCTTATATATACAAAATTTGACAATACACCTCCCTAAATCATTTAGACGAAACAATCAACCAACATCTTTCTCCGTTGAAAAAGTAATGGTTGATGAGCTAGGCTTTAGTGGTATTGCGGAAGCAAAAATTGTACTGATTCCTTTAAATGAAGGATCTGCTGGTGGATGGGCCTTTTCGTTAGAAAAATTTAAACTCGGGTTTATTGCGAATCAATTAAGTGGTGCGGGATTTAGTGGCCGAATCAATGTGCCTATTATAAAAGGAGGCTCATGCGATCCTGATAGCCCATTGGCTGATGCTGATTGTTTTAATTACAGTGCTGATATTTTCTTTGGAAACAAGTATCAACTTACGGTTGGCCTGCCTGCCAATCAATCTTATTGTGCCGATATTTGGAAAGCGGGAAAGATAGAGATTAGGCCTAACTCTACCATTTCGTTAGAATATTCTAATAATAAATTTTTGGCATCTGCGCGGCTTTTTGGCACCTTAAATTTACAGCCAACCTTAGGCAACTTTGATTTAAAATTGCCAGATACCATCGGTTTTCAGAATTTATTAATTAAAAATACGGAACCTTATTTTGTTGGAGGAACCTTTTCAACTCCAAGTGGAGCTGGGCGGGAATTAGGAGGCTTCGGATTTTCTGTCAATAGTTTATCGGCGAAAAAGGACACCAGCAGTGCGAATGCAATGGCGCTTCAAATGGATATTGCCGTTTCGCTAACAAAAAGTAAAACAAAAGATCAAGATAGTCTCGGAATTACAGCGACTGGGCGATTTAATATCATAGGCGAGTTGACCATTAATGATAACATACAAAAATGGCGTTTTAAAAAAGTTCGACTAAACGCGCTTTCCGTAAACGCAACCTTCCCAGGGGCCTCTATTCTTGGTCAGATAGCCTGGTATGAAGATACGCAGGGACCTTGGGGAAAAGGCTTTCGAGGGATGCTAAAAGCAACATTTGGCAAAACCATGCCAACCCAAATTGATGCATTAGCCCATTTTGGTAAAACTCCTGAAAGTAATGGATCCTTTAAGTATTTCTTTGTAGATACCAAAGTCATACTTGCACAGGGCATTCAATTTTTCCCCCCTTTTGAACTAAAGGGATTTGGAGGCGGCGTTTATCACCACATGTCGCGTGACACAACTCCTTCACCTGCTTTGGGTTCTGCATCCACGCCAGCCCTTCCTCCCAATATTGGTGTATCCTTATCTGGCATTCATTATAACCCAGATCCGAATGCAGGGTTAGGATTAAAAGCAACCGTTGTAATTGCAGTTCCAAAAGACAATGCCTTTAATGCTACGCTTTCAATGGAGGCATTGTTTAATTCCCAAAGCAGTGGGGGTGGACTGCGATCTCTTTATTTTGATGGTACAGCCTTGCTTATGCAAAAAGTTGACCTGAACATGCCACCAATGTTCAACGCATCAAATAGTGCTGCAATTAAGGCTGACTTTAAAATTGCTGCACAATTTACCCCAAAATTTAGGCTAATTGGATCAGGTAAAACCTTTGTTAACTTTGGCAATGTTATAACTGGTGTGGGACCAAATAATCTATATGCTGGAATTGATTGCCTTTTTGAAGATGGAGGAAATTGGTATATCAATATGGGCACTCCAGGTCCTAATACAATGAATGGACTTAAATTAAAAGTCGGCTCCAATAATTTGCTGGAAATTTCAACTTACATGAACTTGGGTAAAAAAATCCCTCCGATGCCCGAGTTGCCTGACAATGTAAAATCGCTCACAGGTCTTTCAAACATGATGATAAGTGAAAATGTACGCAGAAGCGGAAATGGATTTGCATTTGGAGGAAAAGTTGAAATAGGTAATAAAGATCGAATTTGTGTACCAGGCTGTAACGCGCTACTTTATTTTTATGGCGCAAACAACGCAGCGGCTGGATTTGACTTAATGCTCATGGATTATGGTTCTTCAATATGTTCAAATACTGGAAGCGCTTTGGGAATAAATGGTTGGTATGCATCTGGTCAGGCCTATGCTAAAATGCAAACAGGCATTGGGGTTGGGGTAAAAGTGTTCGGACAAAGGAAAGAAATTGAAATATTAAGTTTATCTGCTGCTGCTGCGCTTCAAATGAAACTTCCTAATCCATTTTGGGCAAAAGGTGCAGTTGGTGGGACCTTTAGAGTGCTAAACGGCCTGGTTAAAGGGGATGTAAAATTTGGGTTTACAATTGGGACATCTTGCACCTTTGATACTAATAATGGTGATCCAGAGCCTGAATTACTGGTCATATCAAGTATAGATCCATACACTGGGGCTTCGGGAATTAGTGTGATGGCCCACCCTACGGTTTCGTTTAGTATTCCGATTGGTCAAAATTCCGCAACATCGGATATTTTGGGAACGGCAAGTGTTAAGCCCGAACTTGAATATGTAAAAGTGACACGTGGGAACAGTATGATACCCGTTTCATTTAATTGGCAAGAAGACAAAATGTTGTTGGAGTTAACTCCAAATTATATGCTTCCTCCTAATGATACCATTAAAGTGGAAGCAAAGGTAAAAATATATAAAAATGGCGTAGCCCAGACCCCGGAAACCAAAACTGTTAAATTCGTTACAGGCGATAAATACACGGTAATTCCTGAAGAAAATATTAAGGCAACTTATCCTGAGAATGGACAATTTAATTTTTACAAGTCCGAATGGTCTGAACAAAAGGGATATATTCTACTGAATGTAAGTCAGCAGGATTTGCTCGTTCCTGCTCCGAGTGAAAAAATCCTCGCTAGAGTGAGCAAACCGGATGGATCCTACTTTGAAAATCCAATAAAATATTTGTTGTTGGAAAACAGAATTGAATTCCCTTTGCCCGCTTCTTTGCTGCAGGCCAATCAACTTTATAAATTAGAAATAATAAAAAAACAAAATGGCGCGATTGCAAATATTGCATCAAAAGGAGTTGTTCCAGAAGTTATTACACAAGATGAAAACATTTTGTATTCATCTTATTTCAGAACAAGTATTTATTCAAAATTTGCGGACAAAGTCGGACAACTGGTAGGGCCACCACAAACTCCTTTGCAAACTGGCCCCGAAGGTGAATTTAACCTTCCAATTACCAATACAGAACCATTTTCTACGTATGAATTGAATGAAAACAATGTTAATTTGATTGCCAACCTTCCAGAAACACCCTGGTATACGGGTTATGCTGGACCCTTAATTTACAATAAATTCGGTGGGTCTGCTCCAGGTCAATATGGAATTTGGGTGGATGATCGCGATGTAAATATTTATGGAAGAATTCCTTATCAGGCAGTTGACATTTATTCGTCAACGGGATCAGATTTGCCTACCATTGACGAAGCGGTATTCAATAGTGGTGTTGCGCCTGTATTTCAAGGTCAACAATACATCCGTTATACGGTGCCGGTGGTCGTATTAAATGACTGGTTTGATATCTGCAACGACGCTTTTGATTATGTCTTTAAAGAATGTGAAGAAGACCAGGATTATGATTGTCCATTCTGTTGGAAACATACCAATTATCCATTGCCTCCTTTTCAATCCTGTGGTGTTGGCGCAACCAATGCTGATGTCTATATTAATTGGTTTATTAATAAAGTGTTTTATCAACAAGTGTATAAAGATCTTTCCAAAAAAATTGGATATGTGGAACCTACTTCTGGAATTTACCCTGTAACGTTCGAGTATGCGTTGCCTGGCTTGGGCATCAAAACCACTATTAAAAAAATCAACATTTCAAAATAATTCAGTTTTCAAACATGATGTTTCGATCCTTAATAATTGTTTTCCTGGCAGTTACAAATTTGGTAACCCTCCAAGGTCAAAAAATTCAACTGCTCAAGGAAATCAATCCAACCAACACGCTTGGCAGTTTCCCGCAATATTCCAGCACTTACTTGGTCAACAACGGTATTTTGTATTTCCTGGCCGATGATGGATCAAAAGGTGTGGAGGTTTGGCGCACCGATGGGACTACTGCCGGTACTTATTTGCTAAAAGATATTGCACCTGGTAACAAAGCACTATCTAGCGCGAATTTTTCCGCCCTGGGTACAAAGGTGATCATAGGCGCAGAGTATAACAGTGTTTATAACGTATACATTTCGGACGGAACAGTAGATGGAACCATTCTGCTCAAATCGCTTGGTATAACTGGATTCGGACAAGAAATGGTCACGGTAGGTAACAATGTCTATTTTAAGGCATATTCTTCACTCACAAATAGTTGTCTCTGGAAAACAGATGGAACTATTGCAGGCACAATTCCGGTGCTTGACAACCTGGGTAAGTATGTTTATAGCCCGGAAATATTGAGTGAACATAACGGGATTTTATACTTTAAAACTATTGTATTGAATCAAGGAGAACAACTTTGGCGAAGCAATGGAGAGAGTAGCGGCACCTATCCTATATTTGCCTTGGAGTCTATCGGAGCAAATCCTACATTCCATAAAATTGTAAGTACCCCTTTAGGTGCATTTTTTGATTTGTATACAAGCAACAAGAACCAAATATGGATAACTGATGGTACCACTACTGGCACGCACCTTGTAAGGGATAGTTTATTTTTTTATCTTTATCCACGTCGGCATAATTGGGCATTTTTAAATGGAAAGTTCTATTTTGATACAGGAGATTCCAAACTTTGGTCAACAGATGGCACATCCAGTGGAACAAAATTGGTAAAAAATATTTACCCTAACAACGTATTGGCCTCAATCATACGAATAGACACTTTTCACTCGAAATTAATTTTCACTATTGACCAGTCAAACAAAGAACAATTGTGGGTTTCAGACGGTACCGAACAAGGAACCCAAAGAATTACTACGTTCAATTCCAATGACGTTAATTCCGACATCGTGCCTTTTGCTACGTATGGCAATAATTTGTTTCTTGTAGGAAATGCCAATTTCCAGAATGAATTATGGAAAACAGACGGTACCACTGCCGCTTTGGCATACGACTTCGACCTCAATTATAGCAGTGATCCACGAGATCTAGTTGTGTTAGGCGATAAAATCATCTTTTTTGCAGGTTTCAACGGAACAAATACGGAATTGTACTACTACCTGGATCCGCTTGTTTCAAGCTCAGTACCCAATGGCAATGCCGAACAGTTTAAGGTTTATCCAAATCCTGCTCATGATCACTTTACTATTTCAAAAGATATTACACTGGACGAAAACACTCCGATCCGTTTAATTGGTCCAGACGGTCGTTTGGTACAACAGTGGTTACAAGCTGCTACCGATCGCCAATTTTCAATTCCCTCTTTACCTAAAGGGCTTTATGTATTAACTGGACGTACAAAAGCCGGAAATACCATTACCTCCAAAATTATTATTGAATAAACGCCAACTTATGTTTCGGATCATCTTACCAATTTTTATCTTACTGATCTGTGTACACAACCATACACTACAAGCACAAACATCAGGTAGCGCCGTAATGCGTACCGAAATGCGCGCGCAAGTGAATGGAAATGGCGCAGTACTCCTTCGATGGGCACCTGTGGATTATCCATCTTTTTGGTGGGCAAGAAACCACGGATATCGCTTGAGCCGTTCGAAAGTAAAAGTGAACGGTCAACCCGACTCTACCGTACAGGCTTCTGCGATGGAGATTTTGGTAGAAAACATTAAGCCTTGGTCTGAAACCGCATTTCAAAACTTAATGAATTCGGACTCAAGCGATTGGCCGGATTTAGGTGCTGCGGCCATTTACGGGGAAGGCTTTTCTATCATTAATCCAGGAAATGCAAGTGTCATGGAAATCATAGATGCGAGTAAAGAACAGCAAAATCGCTTTAGTTTTGGCCTTTTCGCTGCCGAACAATCTTATGATGTTGCCCGTGCCATGGGATTGGGGTTTATTGATTACACAGCCGCCGCAAATACCCAATATGTTTATCTGTTGGAAATCAGAGATACCACTTACAAAGTTGCCAAAAGGTGCTATTTGAGTGTAAATACGGCCACTACTGTAACATTGCCAACACCCCGTTTGTCGTCAGAAGGAAAAGATAAAGCGGTGCTGCTCCGATGGGAACTGGATAATTTGGAGGCGCATTACAGTAGTTATGCGGTGGAGCGGTCGGCCAATAATGGCGTTAGCTGGACCAAGCAAAACACACGGCCTTTTGTATCTATATCCAATGATAACGCTCCAATAGAAGCCTTTTTTTACCTGGATTCCCTGGTTTCTAATACGGTCAATTACAAATACAGGATTCAAGGCCGTACCAGTTTTGGCATACCCGGCCCTTTTTCCAATGTAGTTACCTCTAAAGGGGTACAAAGTCCTGTCGATCAGATCGGTGTAACCGTAAAAGTAGTAGAGGCAATACAGGGGCAAATGAAAGTAAATTGGGAGGTAGCAGCTGGTTCGGTTGGCAAAATATCGAAATTTGATGTGTTTCGAGCAGAAGATGTATCAAAACCATACATCAAGATCAATCCATCCGTTTTGGATAGTACAAAAAGGGAATTTATTGATCTTACTCCGAATGCCACCAATTTTTACCGCATTGAATCTACCGATATATACGGATTTAAACATCAATCCATTGCGGCAATGGGCCAACCCATCGATGCAACGCCGCCCGCCGCGCCGCCCACGCCCGTGTGTACCTGCGATAAAAATGGCCGTGTACATATTGACTGGTCACCGAGCATTAGCAACGATGTAATGGGCTACCGCGTATTCATGTCCAATAATAACAACAAGAGTGACATGAAACAAATTACGCCGGACTGGGTAAAGGCCAGCGAATTTGATTACACCATAACCATGCAGACCTTGTCCGAGCAAGTCTTTTTTTGCGTGAAAGCAATCGATTTTCGGGAAAACAGTTCAGCATTTTCAGCACCATGTACTGCGCAACGACCTGATATCATCCCGCCAGCGGCGCCCGTAATCAAAAATTACCAGTTAATTGGCGACGATGTGCTACTCAACTTTATCGCAAGTTCCAGCGAAGATGTAGTGTCCTATTCCGTTGAACGCCGGGTAAAAGGCTACGTAGATTGGCAAGTACTGAAATCATTTCCTCCTGCCGAGATCAATAATGCGTACACCGACACTTCAGCCTTCAAACGGTGGCGCTATGAGTACCGCCTGGTTGCACACGACGACGTGCAACTGATAACACCTTCTAATATATTGGAAATCAAGCCAATGGATGATGGTTTGCGCGCAAGTATTCAAAACCTGATTGCCACTAAAATAGGGGTGCAACTGCCAAGCCCGGGGTTGCCGAAAGCCGTTTTACTTACCTGGGACTATACTTCGGTGCAGGACAAGGATTTTATGGGTTTTCAAATCATGCGTGCCGTAGGAGGTGACGTACCGTATAACTTGATTTTCCTGCCAGAAAAGGATGCCCGATATTCAGGCTTGATCATTCCAGATGCTTCCATTTCCATTCAAGCCATGTTTGGTTTTTTGGATTATGATGTGTTCAATTTCAAAAGCTTACTCCAACAAGGCTTAGTGGTACCCGTTACGCAAGCCAACCCGCCCATAACCCCGGGCAGTAAAGGCGTAGGCGTACGGTACACCGTGTTTGCGAAATACGTGGACGGGGCGATGTCTCCTTTGAATAGTGTGGTGGTTAGTTGGTAACGGGGCTAATTTTAAAGAAGATCAAATACACTAAAAAATTTCTAAAGAAAAACACATGTTCTGCATCAATAAAAACTCAGTGATTGGGCCAACTGTCAGGATTACGATATTCTTACTTGTTTTTTTCAATAAAGTACCTGCGCAAATATGCCATATAGAACCAATGAATGTTTCTGGTTTTGATACACAACCGTATCAAAACTCCTTAGAATCTGCTTCGTGTGATTTAAAGGAATCTTTTCCACTGGAGTTTCGTAGTGACTTCAAGGTGATTGAATATGGATTATACCTTCATACACCATTGACAAACGAAGGAGTTATTGCATTGTTTGAACAGACAAAAGATAGTGCGGCTTCTAAAAGCCCTTATTATTTGTTGATTACCAAACAAAGTGATTCGGATGGCATATATTCGAAGTTTTGGGTGGATATTAAATTGCCGGAAACAGGTGCCTTTTCCTGTTTTAACAATTCAAATTTATTAATAATCAATGAGGAAATAGCCTTAAAAATTGAAAATACTTATAATACATTTAATCGAAATCCATTTAAGTATTCAGATGCAGAAATTGCAGGAATAGACTATTTAAAATCAATCGTAAAATCCATTGTTTCTGGCAACTGCTGCCCCATCTTACCAGAAATGATTAAAAATTTCCTTTTAGCAAAAGGCTATAAAACGATACCCGTTAATTTGATTGACAAACCAGTCGCTAAGCCCGGAGTAAATAGTAACAAATTTCCATCATCTGTTGAGGACAAAGCAAATATGTTGATTGAAATACCTGAAACGCCTGGATTTATAGATATGGCAATTGCATTAAACTCTGATATTCAATATGCTTCATTTGATGGGATTACCGCTAAAGCAATTATTACAAAAAATAGCAACTTTTGTGAAGCACAAACCTTTCAACGAATTCAAAATAATTTTGATGGCGAGGGATTACAAGCATTTATCCATTGCCACTACTGGGAAAACCCCGATTCACTTCAACCCGATTTATTAATTGGCAAAATTGAATATATACCAACAATACCATTGAACGAAATTGTAATTACAGACCAAACGGGTGTATGCGGCGCAGAGCAATTACCCTCCGAACCTGGTTTTTACAATTATGCAATCACCATGGAGAATGGGGTTTATTATGGTTACAATTGGAGCAGTTCCGGAGGTGGGTACAATTGGGGTGGGCAATGGAACAAAAGCGATATTGTGGAATATTCTGATGTAAATTACTACAATACACCCGGGGAAATAGCAGAAGCAGAACACATGTGGGCTGATGGTGGAGTTGAGTTTAAGCCGTTCACACCCCCTTTTTTTTTCCCAAGTTGGAGGGCCTGGTTTTTACAACAAGTAGAGTTTACTAGTGTTTTAGAATTTAATTATCATCTGTGGTTTACTAAACCAGGGTTAGGATTAACGGCAGAACGCGAAATAGCATTTAACCAATTTAAACATCCAGATATCGAGCCTCCAAGCAACCAAATTGGTTCATCGTTACATTGGAAATGTGATAGTAAAGTTAGCAGACAAATTCATGATGCCCCAATTATGAATGCTGAATTGCTCAAACTTGAAGATATATTAAAATCCTGGCTAACAAGCCATTATAATTTAGATGACCTTTTCACTGAAAATACAGTTTTGTTTGTTCCTGTAAACAGTCCAAATTTGAGTAGTCTTTTGATTCCGTCCCAATTGGCACTATTGGGGGGGACTCAAGGCTATAAAATCCAAATTAAGTCACTGAGGTTGATGCCAACTAATTGCCCTAATGAAACGGAGACAACGAAACATTTTTATTGTGAGGTATTTTTTACAGTTTACGATAATATGGGAGTTGGGATAAGCGATGCCAAGCGCTGGTATCCAGGGCTTCTTTCTATGTGGGTACTACAACATCATAGAAATTATCAATGTTATCCTTCTCCTTGCTATATTCCAATTACAGATCATTCCGCACAAATTTTTCATTCTTTCGAAATATGCATTGGAAATTAATTCTTATTTGCCTTTCGTTGATTTTTCTGTCGTGTCGTCAACCAAGTACAGACTTGGTATATTTTCACGATATTGCCTATAAACATCTATTTACCCGTGGTGGTAGTCTTTACGGTCATGTCTTATTTGTAAAAAATTACAAGACGCATAAAGTGCCTACCCAAAAAGAGTTAGAAGAATTTGCTATTTATTACTCTTCTGAACAAAATAAAAAAGAATCAATTAAAAAAATTGATTACGTAAAATTCATAAGTGAAGAATTCGCTCAAAGTGATGAAATTGATGAATATCCCATTGCGAGTATTTATTTACAATACGAAAATGATGAAGTAAAAATTAAAAAATTCTATCAACACTAATAAACAGACCGCCCATTAACGGCTTTTTTGCTAAAAAGTTATGAATATTTTAATTCACAAAACACAAGCATAAAAACCCAAAAACAACTTTTGAAAAACATTAAAAAATGAAATCCAGCATCTCATATCGGGAAGACCCACGCGCGGTGGACAATCATGGAGCGCATAAAAACGATGATCAAGCGTATCGAGGCATAAAGGGTGATAGGAGAACGGAGGACCATGCACGGCGGAAAAGGGAATTCATTGATCTCACCCCGAATGCCACCAATTTTTACCGCATTGAATCTACCGATATATACGGATTTAAACATCAATCCATTGCGGCAATGGGCCAACCCAACGATGCGACGCCGCCCGCCGCGCCGCCCGCGCCCGTGTGTACCTGCGATAAAAATGGCCGTGTACATATTGACTGGTCACCGAGCATTAGCAACGACGTAATGGGCTACCGCGTATTCATGTCCAATAACAACAACAAGAATGACATGAAACAAGTTACCCCGGACTGGGTAAAGGCCAGCGAATTTGATTACACCATAACCATGCAGACCTTGTCCGAGCAAGTCTTTTTTTGTGTAAAAGCAATTGATTTTCGGGAAAACAGTTCAGCCTTTTCAGCACCATGTACTGCGCAACGACCTGATATCATCCCGCCAGCGGCGCCCGTAATCAAAAACTACCAGTTAATTGGCGACGATGTGCTACTCAAATTTATCGCAAGTTCCAGCGAAGATGTAGTGTCCTATTCCGTTGAACGCCGGGTAAAAGGCTACGTAGATTGGCAAATACTGAAATCATTTCCTCCCGCCGAGATCAATAATGCGTACACCGACACTTCAGCGTTCAAACGGTGGCGCTATGAATACCGCTTGGTTGCACACGACGATGTGCAACTGATAACACCTTCTAATATATTGGAAATCAAGCCAATGGATGATGGTTTGCGCGCAAGTATTCAAAACCTCATTGCCACTAAAATAGGGGTGCAACTGCCAAGCCCGGGTTTGCCGAAAGCCGTTTTACTTACCTGGGACTACACTTCAGTGCAGGACAAGGATTTTATGGGTTTTCAAATCATGCGTGCCGTAGGAGGTGACGTACCGTATAACTTGATTTTCCTGCCAGAAAAGGATGCCCGATATTCAGGTTTGATCATTCCAGATGCTTCCATTTCCATTCAAGCCATGTTTGGTTTTTTGGATTATGATGTGTTTAATTTCAAGAGCTTACTCCAACAGGGATTAGTGGCACCCGTTACGCAAGCCAACCCGCCCATAACCCCGGGCAGTAAAGGCGTAGGCGTACGGTACACCGTGTTTGCGAAATACGTGGACGGGGCGATGTCTCCTTTGAATAGTGTGGTGGTTAGTTGGTAAAAGGCTGATCGTAAAATCGTACCGGAATGTGAAATTATAGCGGAGATTTTGTAGCAAAAGGTTTTTTTTGATCATATAACAAGAATTTTTTAATAATGAGCAAGCATTACCAAAAAAATCTAATCTTTAGCCTGATTCTGGGTTTAAACTTTGTTTTATGGGGGCAACTTCAAGGCCAAAGTTGTTACGTGCGTCTTTCCGATGCTTCGGGCTTAGAGCCTACTCAATCTCAATTAAATGAATTGAATAGTGCCGCTTGTAGACTTCGGGATAGTTTGCCTTCTTCTTTTCAAAATTCGTTCAAAGTGTATGATTTTGAATTCTACCTGCATAATGAAACGATGGTCGGGGGATACCCGGAAATGTTTCAGGATGCTATTTCAAAGGTGGATACACCAAACCAATATTTTCTGTTTTTTGGAAAACAGACTGATAAAACAGGAATTTATACCAAATTTTGGGTGTTCTTAAAAATGCCGACTACCGCCCAATTTTCTTGTATGACTGCGTTGCAGCGTGAGGTTTACAAAAAAAGGGTTGAAGTGAAAATTAATGAAAAATATGCGGAATGTAAAAATTCATTTTTGAGATATCATGAGGCTGAAGTCGCCGGCATGCAAGAATTTATAAAAATTATTAGCGAAATAAAAGTTTGCTGTCTTGCAAATCGGAATGGAATTGCCGAAAAATCCTTAGGATGTGGTGGATGCAGCGATTCAACAGCCACTTCCTATTTTGACTTGAATAAATATGAGACATATCAAATCCCAACCCAATTAAGCCCGCCAAGTAATATTACCAAACAATGGATAATTGATAAATCTACGCATAAAATAACCATCAATGGTGAAACTAGTACTGTTGCAGATGCATTGGATAGCCTTACTTTATATTTGAATACAAAATTTCCTTTGTCGCTCGCAATAACATCGAACCCAAGTCTTTGCGTCACTCCACCGCCAGATATCGAATCCTACTTAAATCAATCTGGAAATGGATTTAAAGGTTGGATAAATTTTGCATCAAGTAATGATGGATTCATTCCATTAAAGATAAAGATTTACTATAAAGGATTAACTTCATCAAAATTTACACCTCAATTAAATGAAATACTTATTAATTATATCAAATGTGAAATATCACAAAAGATCCCTATGTCAGGTTTTGAATGCGATGATTGCAATAACTTAAATTTGCATTATTATTTATTAGCTACCAATCCAGATTATAACGAACTAAATAGTACTTTTGCAACTGCACCACCATGGCTATGGCCCATTATTCGAGAGATAGCCATTGAGTTGATTCTTGAACTCTTGAAACGTCAAGGGGGAAAAACTGTTCAATTGCCCATAAATGTATTAGAAGCCCTTCGTGCTATTGGACAGGGAGATCTATACGAGTTTTTAGACGAGGCTAAAGATATACTTGCAAACACTAATTATCCTCTTAGAATATTTGATGCAATATGGGATACGGGGGAACTTGGATGGAAGGCTAATAAAGTTGTAGGTAAAATTCGGGCAATGTATGGTCCTCTTGGCGAAGCAACAATTAATAAAGTTTGGAACGCAATCAATAAAAATTTTGATGTTCTAAAAAACTTTGATGTATCGGGTGATAATAAGGCGCTAAAACTTATTGGTAAGACTGTTTCAGAATTTTGGGATGACTTAAAAATAGAATTTGGAGTGTCTGTAACGCCCTCTGATGGCTTTAATGGGGTGTATTTTCAGACTGGAGATATTTACTTTGTAAATTATCCAGCCTCGTCTTCGACAGGAGGCCCGACAATAGAAATTAGGATATGTAAAGTACCAAGTACATGTTCAGGGGTACCAACTGCCACTAACTCGAAGGATCTTTACAAATTCAGGTTTTAACTAACAACCTTATAGATTATAAATTCAATTTTAATCTATAAGATCGCTTAAATTCTTAAATTTGCAGAAAAATGTTTATAATAAAGACCAACTTTCAGATCAATGACAATTTCCTAAATGATTTGTCGCATCTAATTAATGGTGAAATTAAATATATATCACCTTGGGCAGGTTCAGACCCATTGGAAAAAGCAGATAACTTTTATAATATCTTGTACATGTTTTTTTCGGTTAAAAGCAACTATTTAACACTTGGAATAAGTTCACTATTTTTTTATAATGAAAATATAAGTGATGAATTGAGTACGCTAAAAATATCATTTGAAGATTATAAAAATAAAAACATCCGAAATGCCCAGCATTTTTTTTTCGATAAAGAAGTATTTATAGTTAATAAAATTAAAATTTACGGTGAAGAAAGGATTAGGATATGGAGCGAAATAAAAAAAATAGATTATTTTCACAAAAAAGTAGATTTCGCCGTGGGTGATTATTATTTTAATAATAAAATTATCAGATTTGAATCGGTTGATGATCAACAAGTTAACATCCTTGTCCATCGACAAGGATTAGAACTTAATTTTGATAAAAGTTTAAATTTAGATAATGACTTTTATTTAGTTTCTGACCTTAATATGGGAGAGGATTTTGAGAATGATAAAATTTGGACAAATGTTCAAAGGATTAAGTGTCATTATGAAATTGATGAAAACGGAATCAAAAAACATATAAATGAAGCGATTGGCCGGATTTAGGTGATGGTATATTTTGCTTTTTATTCTTCTTCAAACGTTGTTGCTTAAAAAGTATCCAATTATTCTGATGAAGGGGTTTCAAGCATTCAAACAAAAAAACACCTTCTAGGAAAAAAGCAAAAAAATGAAATCGAGCATCCAGCAATTTCTAATACTTTCCGGCCTCTTCTTTTTCATGAGCATGTTGCCTGCTCAATCATGCTATGAACGCTTATTCGATGCTTCCGGTCTTGATACAGCGCCTTATCAACAAGCGCTGGAGGACTCTGCTTGTGCGCTGCGGGCTGTTTTTCCTGCTGAATTTCAGGGCTTGTTCAAAGTATATGATGTCGGCTTTTATTTACACAATACGGTTACTTCCGGGTACCCACAGGTTTTTGAAATGGCTAAAGACACGGTTGCATCAAAATCACCTTATTATCTGCTTTTCGGAAAGCAAACCGATCAAAACGGGATCTACACCAGGTTTTGGGTGGATTTAAAACTACCCACCACTGGTAAATTTGGGTGCATTGACTTAGTGTCACCCACTTTACGGGCCGACATAAAAAGAAAAATTGAATACGTAACAAGCGAAACGTACAAAAACGATGGCAAGGCCTATTACCTATATGCCCATGCCGAAATGGAGGCAATGGCAGCACTCAAAAAAATTGTAACGGACTATGTAAACTGTTGTAATGTGCAATCACGTAACACCGGAGATTCTTCCAGTTGCCAGGCCTTTTTGTTTCCGGCTTCCCTGACGGATGTGACCTATTCTGGTTTAAACTATATTGAGATGAAACAAGATGTCGGGGGTAATTTTGGGCAAGCTTTTCCAAAGCCGCATTATTTAAGCACGCGGCCCAGCAATGCGCAATCGCCCCTTGCACACATAAGCGGATTGGATGTAAGTGCACAGGTAAAGTTTAGTGGCAACGAAATCTTCGAAACCATAACCGTGAGGGGGAAAGGAGAAATAACGGTTAGCGGGATTAAGGACACTGTCAGTTTTCTGGAACATTCTGCCACACAAGACCTATATACCCGACAAATAACGGCTAATTTGACCGCAAAACTTCCGGCAAAGATCGTTTTCTTTGACGATCTTAAAATAATCTGGGAAATGAAAGTTAAGAGGTCCGGTGAACCGGAAGGAGGTTGGGAACCTGTTGGAGAAAGTGTCAATGATTGGTATTTGACGTTGCGAATGCCAATTGCAGAAGGGGAAGGTACTGGCTATAAGCATTTTCACACCCTGTTTGATATTAGTTGCCGTTATGGTATGGGATCAACTGATACATTCCTTGTAGACGGTGTTTGGAAACATTTTGCAAAAAAGCAAGTTAAACGTTCCGATGGAGATTCATTGAAATATTATAGAAATTGGACAGGTGGAAACCTGGCTTCTAATACATCTGAGTTATTGCAAACCAAAGATGGAATGTGTATGGCATGGACAAGGTTTTTGTTGGATGTTTTGAAAGTTCATGGGTTTCGGGAGAGTGATAATTTCATTTCAGTGGGTACTTATGAAAGTACTGGTTTTTTTGTTAAAGAATGGGAAAAAAAATCTAATCAGGGTAGTTATCCTAATACACAATACCCCTTTAAGAATATAGCTGGAGTGCCCTTTTACAATTCAAACAACACTTACAACTGGCAATACTCAGAAATTACATTAAAAAAGCCCTCCAAAGCACAGAACAATGATAATCCCCTATCTGATTTTACATTGCATGTATTTGCAAAAATAAACGGTGTTTTTTATGATCCATCCTATGGAATTAGTTATGGGAAGCCTAAAACAGTTTCCCTTCCATCATATCAATACCCTGGTACGCTTGAGGAAAAGCAACAAGTTTTGGATTTTGATAATAAATCAATTAGTTCATTTTATAAAAAAGTCAATGCTGAATATCGGATTCAAATGAATAAATTAAATTCTAGTGACACTATCGTTGTCAAAGAAATATACAATGGAAGTAACAACTACTAAAAACTTCATTTCATGAAACATCTTATTCTTCTTTTTATCATAATTTCCCAACAAGGTTTCGCACAAATTTCTGGCAACCACAAACTAATAATTAGCGGAAAATATGGATATTACTGCAATAACAAAAAAGACAATACGGTGCTTTTAACTAAGATTGACCTTGCATCTAACAACGTTGATTCGATGTATATACACAGTAAATCTACTGGCTTGTTTAGCGAGCATCCAATAATATGGGAGTTAAAAGATAGCCTAATTTTCCAACTTAGATTGATCAATGCTGGAGATGGGATGCCCAATCCAGAACTTCACGTTTATAACGGTAACCAAATTAAAAAATATGCAGGTCAAGGTGCTGGACATGATTATTTATTTTCTAATGAAACACTTAAAGATAAGGAAGTTGGCCCATTGTCTTTATACATACGAAGAATTTATTATAGAGAAGATACCTTGAAGGGGCCAATATTCTTTGATTTAATTCAAAAGAAAGACTCGATGTTTCTTTACATCTACATACAAGATAAAAAGATGTTTGAGGTGTGGAATTTCAACCGTTTCCCTTTGATTATAAAAAATATGAATTCTAGTGATGCGAACAAAATACTTAAGAGAAATACTTGGGGCTTTCAAAAAACCATCATGGCAGAAATTAATCGGCCTTTCCAGTTAGTTAATATACATGATAAAGTATATGCATTTGACGATCTGGGTAATATTTGGGATTTGTCTGGTGTTCAGGCGCAAAAGAAACATTCCATCCCTGCAGCAAACAAAAGGGGGGCACTGATTATCAACAAAGATAACCAAACCGTTAAGTATTTTAGAACTAGCGAGATTGATAAATCCAACAAGGGCTTGGTAAAAAAGATAAAAAAATCGTCGGTTGATATAAAAATAAAATAATGAGCCCTCATTGCCCGCCCCAAAAGACACCCGGTAATAAGCAGCGATTTGAATTCGGATTATTTCAGTAAAATTAGAAAGGGCAGCATAGGGTTGCGCTGGTTAAAAAATGATCATTTTGCCTATCTTTGCATTAAGCGTTGCTTGCGCGTGGTCAAACCTGGCCCCTATCCCAGAACGGGATAAACTAACGTGCGGCGGCAGGGCATAGCGCGTGTAAAAACGATGATTGAGCGTATCGAGGCGCATAGCGTAGTTGGGGTGCGAAGACCGTGCGCGGCGGAACGTTGAAGTTATTCACGACAATGGCATCATTTTAAAACCATAAATTATGACGAATTTTAAATATTTTGAATTGATTGCATACTTTTATTCCAGTATATTTGATCAGGTGAAGCAGGGAAGAGACTTTGATATGGCAGTAAACAGTAGACTGGACGATTATTGGTTCTTTCCTGAATATGAAAATAGGCTAACAAACTTGGTTGTCCAAATTCAATATTTGCATATAAAATATGCTATGCACAAAACATTTACGGCAAAGCAAATCGAAGGATATAAAACCCAACTTGAATTGATAAAAGATGATGATTTGAGCGTTTGGCTTGCTCCGGAAGAATTAGAGGATTTTAATGAAAACATTTTTCTTCTGAATTATGAAATTGAGACTTTTCTTCAAAAACAATAGACATAAACGGTCAATTATGCATAATAGGATAATGCTGTATGACTGTCAACTTCTTCCTAAACGTCACGTTGTGGCAGTCACATTTGACCACATATGGGCTTACACGTGGTCAAATATGGCTCGCATCTCAGATGGGGAAGACCAAGGCGTGGCGGCCAAGCATGGAGCGCATAAAAACGATGATCGAACGCACCGAGTTATGAAAGGTGGCTGGAGTACAGAAGCTCATGCGTGACAGAGAAATTGCGCATTGTTAGGAAAAAATATCAATGCTTCTGGTACAATAAAACTTTTTACGGAGCGTGGTATGTGTACAAGCTATACAAATGTGGTAAAGCTATTCAAAGCAATCTACTAAAACATCAACATTGAAGTTATTCATAATAATTGAAACATTACAACAACCTGACACATGAATAGATTTAATTATTTCCAATTGATTGCTTATTTTTATAATGGAGTTTTTGACCAAATAAAACAAGGTTCTAATTTTGAGATGGCTGTAAACCAATCAGAGGATGATTCTTGGCTTTATCCTGAAAGTGATAACAGATTATCAAACCTGGTTGTATTCATTCATTTCCTAAATATCAAATATGCCACACACAAATCATTTACGGCAAAGCAAATCGAAGTATATAAAACCCAACTTGAATTGATAAAAGATGATGATTTGAGCGTTTGGCTTGCTCCGGAGGAACTAGAACATTTTCATGAAACCGTTTTTCATCTGAATTATGAAATTGAGACTTTTCTTCAAAAACAATAGACAGAAACGGTCAATTATGCATAAAATATCTCTGTAGGATCGCCAACCGCTTCCTAAACGTCATGGCGTGATCAACCAGAAACACCCGCCGGCAAATAAATATTTTCGATTGGAAGCAACGACTGCGCAAGCACAATCTCCTGATTTTGAAGGTATTGGTTTATGCGGTGTACCTTTTCGGTGATATCCTTCACTTCAACCATCCAGGCATCTACATACTGCTGCACGGCAATCGCCGAAAGACCAATTTGAATAGCCCGATAATCCAGTTTATTCATGTGCATATCGCGCTCCGGATCCCATTGAACCCGGACGGGTGCGTTTTCCAATTGCGTTTTCCATGCATCTTCCGATGCGTGTACCAATGGGTCGAAATGAGAAAGGCAGGCATTTTGCAAAGCCCAATCAAAGCCCGCTCGTGTGATCTTAATGGATAAAACATGTTCCTGATCCGGTTTGGTGGCCCATCCGGATCGGTACATCATCCACAGGAACGATGGTTTAATCCAGGTCATCCGCTCCAATTTGAAGGGTGGGGAGACAAATTTCTGGTGTTTTACGGCCAAATCTGCAATTTGTTTGTTGTATGCCTGATAAACGGTGATGGTATGGCTATCGTAAACGGCCCGGATTTGTTGTTCTTGAGACATATTGAAATATTGTAAAGGAGTAAAGATATTTGCGCGTTGTGATTAATGGGTCAAAGATATACCAAGATTTAAATGGATTTGAAGGATGTATGGATATAAGTGTCCTCAAAAATTTTAGCAAACAATGATTTTTAATCAAAAACTAAATAAGTCATGAACCGAATGCTTTTTTTAGCAATATTTATTTGCGCATCTAAACTTTGCGCTATTGGGCAAACTAATCGTCATATTGACAAAGTAACGTTGGATAAAAATACGGTTATTAGATCAAGCACCAATGACAAAAATGAAAAGTCTTTGGAGATAATTAATGACAGAACAGGACAAACAACAAATAATATCAAATATTCAGATCTGGAAAGTGGACTTCTGGTTAACCATCCCTTGTCTTGGGATGTTGCGCATGATAGCATATTATTTGTAATCAGAACCTATTCTGACCAATTAGGAATGACTTACACCGATTTGTTAACCTATAATATAAATACGATCAAGAAACTTGAGCCGGAGGATTTGCGTCAATATTTATTTGACAATAACCGGATTGCGGCTAAGCATATCGCTCCATTATTTATGTATTGCTTACGGATAGCCTATCGGGCAGATACGCTCAAAGGGCCCGTTTTTTTCGATATTCGTTCCTGTAATCATGATTTCTTTCTTTATGTTTACATCCATGACGATAATAGTCTCGAAAAATGGCGTTTTAATTGGTACCCAGCATGTTTTCAACAACTTTCACAAGGAGACATAATTAAACTTCATAAAATGAATCAGTGGGAAAAGGTGGCAACCTACTCCATTTCGTTAACAACGCCATTCAAGGCTTTTAGCCAGGGCGGGAAAGAATATATCTTAAACAATGCGAACGAAATATATGAATTAAATCAAAATGCGAAGGCCGTACAACTGGATAAAACTAAAAAAACAGGCAAAAGAAATGTAATTATAGTTGATAAAGCGCATAAGAAAGTCAGAACCATTCCGCAAGAAAAATTTGATGGTTCGCCAGAATTAAAGACTGGAAAATCAATTCTCAAGGCTTCTAAACCTCTCATAATCAATCAATAATTGCGATATCGCATCTGGATCAATGCTTTCCCATACGAGTGAAATGAAAAGAGTACTTTTTATATTCGTTTTCTTATTGGTTCATGCAAATGCGATTGGCCAGGTTGATAAAATATTCGTTGATTATAATTTTACTTATCAGGTCAGTCGGCCACATGTCCGTTTTCTAAATTTGAGTTTAAACAGTGCTAAAACGCAGGACACTTTAGTTGCGCAGCTAGAGGTAACAAGCACAGGACGGTACAGTTATCATCCTATTGCCTGGCATATTGTTGACTCTTTTTTATACGCATTAGAGATGCGGAGAACAGAAGAATTATTTGTTACCCCTTTTTTGATTCGCTACACCCTTCCTCAGAAAGGAGCGAAGAAAATTGATTTTGATGCGATTAAAAAATCAAAGAAGTATTTATATTATGTTCAAATACTAGACCGTTATTTATTTTTTCTTTCCGAAAGAAGCCAAGGCACTGAAAAACCAATGTATTTTGACTTTATTATTGATAAAGAAGGGGTTATTACCGTTGCCATACTTGAAATTGATCGAAAAAAAGTTTCCGTTTTTACAAAATCCATTGCGCAACATGAATTAGAACAATTGGAGGATATGCCACTATATGAAAGGGTTGAAACCTGGAAAATGGTTGATAGTTTTGCCACAACAATTCAGTCACCTTTCCGAATACTTAAGGAACACAATCGATTTTTTGTTGTTGACAGCGATGGCACACTTTTCGAAGCGAAAGACAAAAAACTTGCACCAATGCCGAACCGAAAATCGGAGCCCATTTCCTTGGTTTTTGATAAAAAAGGCCAAAAAGGTGTGCGTTTTTTGCGGTTAAGAAGTCTTAAAGACAATCAAAAAATCAATGCTTCTGTTATAAAGCAATTGGCAAAGGCATTGATTGATAAGTGATTAATGTAGATAGGTGCACAGCGGAAAACAAGGATGCACCATTGTAATCGAAGAGATTTATGATGGAAGCAATCATTACTAAACCTTAATAAAATGATGATTCGAATTTTTCTCCTCGTTTTAATACTGCCCTACATTTGTATTGCGCAAATTAACCAGCCTTTAGAAAAAATAATTATAAATAATAAAACAGGATACTTTTGCAAGGTTAAATCTGCGGATAGATCTATATTATTGACGCGATTTAACCTGGAATCTCCTGAACGCGATTCAATTTTCTTATTCGATCAACCAGGCGGTATGTTTGAATCGCACCCGATCGTGTGGGATTTGATTGATAGTACACTTTTCCAGGTTAGAATTTATACAACAGGCGACGGTATGCAATATGCCGAACTCAGGGGATATAAAGAGCGCCTGATTAAAGCGTATGCGAACAAAGATGTAGGATATGATTACATTGCTTCACAAAACACACGCTTGGATAATAGTCTTCCGTTAAATTCCTACATCCAACGGATCAAAAACCATGAAGATACACTGAAGGGGCCCTTATATTTTGATATTATTACTACAAAGGACGCCTTACTCTTATATATTTATTTGGATGACTTGAAAATTCTTGAAACTTGGAGTTTTAGCAGATATTTACTATCGATTAGAAAAGTCAATGATGAAGAAGGGGATAAATTAATGAATCAAAAAAGATGGGTGAAAGTAAAATCCATTTCTGCCGATCTTAAATGTCCATTCCAATTAGTGGTAATTCATAACAATGTCTTTGCTGTAACTAATGCGGGTGATTTGTTTGATTTTTCAAAAGAATATGCTCAGGAAGTTAAAATGGCATCTCCATTAAAAAATTGCAAAGGAATCATTATAAACAAGCAATTAGCAGTTGCCAAATATCATAAAATGGAGGATTGGTATCCATCAAATATTAACTTTTCAAGAACTTATAAATCTTTATATTTGATTAGACCTAAATAAATAAGTCTGAGCCCCACCCATTTCCTACACCCGAACTTAGCGGTATAAGAACATTGAACGTTTTGAGGTGAGTTTACCCCTTGCTAACCCTATTCAATGCTAAAAAACAAACCATATCTACCATAATACCATAGTGTCGACGCAACTACCCGTCACGCCGACACTTAAATAACGACTACTGCTCTTTTTTCCTGCAGTTTCCACAAACAAGTCGCAGGCGACGGGCTTAGGCGTTGATGTGAAGTATTGAAGATGAATCAATTAAACGTCGCTCGCACTTCAGACAAAGGCGCTGAAACACCTGTCCCTTCCCTGCGCATCGGCTGCAACTTCCAATAAGTGAGGCTGCGCCACAGCCACTCCAAAGGACCAAAACGGAAGTGTTTTAACCAGATCGGGCTGATGATCAATTGAAAAACCCAGATTGCCAGTACCACGAAATAAATTTGGTAAAACTCAAATTCGCCATAGAAATTCAGCCCGTAGCCAAAGAAGAACATGGTGCAGATCACCGAGTGCGCGATGTAATTGGAGAGCGCCATACGTCCCACTGCCACTAAGCGGCTAAATAAATTTTTGGCAAAACCCGACTGAAACATTAAGATCAAAGCAGCAGCGTGCGCCATGACGATGAGGATGCGCTGGAAAGGATAAATCAGGCCGACCCAGTTGACGGAGACTTGCTCCATGCGGGCGAGGTTGGCCTCCAGGGTTGAAAAGTGTAGGAAATTATAGTATTGAGCAAAAAGAACCAAGGGCAAGCCCAGCCCGTAACCGATTTTAACGACCTTCCAATAATCTTTGCGGGACCAGGAACCCGTCAAAAAGCCCCATTTGAACAAGGCCAGTCCCAACAGCATTAAGGCCAGCGAATCCCATATTTCAAATATCAGGTACTTCGTTTGCCATTGCCACACTAAGGGGCGCAGGAAACCTGCTACCGTGGCGTAATCTGACTTCATTTTTTGGGTATTTTCCTTGGCGTCTTCCCGGCTGGGGATCATGTTTTTTTCTATTTCCCGCCAATTGCTCAAGGCGATGGTTTGGGTTTCGGTCAGGGTTTTGTTTTCGGATTGCGCCTTGGTGGCATCTACGTATGCGAGGCGTTTTTCGCGAATGCCTTGATAATGAATGGTGCCCGCTACGAAACTGGCGATGGCCACGACGGGCACGGCCCACACTAAGTATTTGGCGGCAACATTGCGAAACCAATACAAGATCATCCCACACACGGCATAGAGGTACAGGATTTCGCCGGTCCAAAGGATAATGTGGGCATGAAACAACCCAAACAGCAGCAACCAAAACATGCGCCGGTAATAAAGCGCATGGATCGCCCTGCTGCTCATGTTTTTATTGGCAATAAACAGCAGTACGCCAGCCCCGAACACCATGCCAAACATGGCCCGCATTTTACCCTCAAAGAGTACGCCAATGGTTTGGTATAGCCAAAAATTGAAACTTCCGGGGTCGTTTTTGAAGGCTTCAAAGGAATAATCTGCCATTGAGAACCCTGGGATATTCATCAGCAGGATACCTAAGAGCGCAAAGCCGCGCAGCATATCAATGGTTTTGATGCGGTTGATTTCCGCAACGGGCGTGGCGGTAATGGCCACCGAGGTGGCAATTGTTGATTCCATGGTAAATTTGAAAATTTTAGAGTGTTGATTTGTTATTAAAACTCGAACGCCTGATTCCCATTAGAACCAGTATCTTTGCAGTGGAAATATCAAAATTTGATGTATGGTTATCACTTCGCTCGATCAACTTGATCCTAACGGCACTTACACTTATACCGATTACCTGCTTTGGCAATTTACAGAGCGGGTAGAATTGCTGCGCGGTAAAATCCGTCAGATGGCTGCACCTTCGGTAAAACATCAACGTATATCCATTCGCTTTTCCCGACTGCTGGCCAATGCGCTTTGGCAAACCTCTTGTCAAGTATTTGCAGCGCCCTTCG
>Ga0247837_1000126_pt1 | contig 143087 bp, 134 predicted proteins | sample LaCtaG_2_FD_187115 | JGI IMG/M metagenome (GOLD analysis project Ga0247837, IMG submission 187115) | Freshwater microbial communities from meromictic Lake La Cruz, Castile-La Mancha, Spain - LaCruzMarch2015_14.5m | ecosystem: Environmental > Aquatic > Freshwater > Lake | place: Spain...
TGCGAAAAGCATTTCATCAAAAAACGCTTATTTGTGTGACTCATGACAATCAACCGCTATCTAATTTTGATATCGTTATTTCGGTTCACAACCATTGTGTGATTCCTACCAAAATAGTTTAGACTGATTTGCTCTATACGTTAAAAAGTACAACAACTTAAATGATAACTGGCCAATCAATTTGATCTTTGCCATTATTATAAAATGGCCTATAAACTTCAAACAATCTTGCCATTTAAAAAACCCCACGCCAGCTTTTGCCAGCGTGAGATTTAAATCCACCTTACTCAATTGAAATGCCAGTGTATTGTTGGGGTGTTAAGAGCTGAAAAACATAACCTTTGACAGACTTGTGGACTGCAACCGTGCCATTGCTAGTATACAAAGGTGTAATAGGCATTTCTTCTTTAAAGAGTTGTTGCGTCTGTTTATAAATTTTGATCTGTTGGGCTTGATCTAACGAATAGCGCCCCTTATCTAATAAATCATCAAAAGGTTTGTGGCACCATCTAGAAAGATTCCAGCCAACGGCAATATACTGACAAGTATAAGCAACTAAAAAATTGCTTGGATCGCCATTGTTGCCTCCGCCACCCATAAACATAACATCATGTTCGCCTTTGCCAGCGCGCCTAAAAAATTCTCCGCCTTCATAAGAGATGAGTTTGGCTCTCACCCCAATTTTTGCCCAATTCTCTTGAATAATTTGTGCCATCAAATCATTAAGGGGTGACTTACCAAGCGTAATAAAAAACTTAAGATTAAAACCATTGGGATAGCCTGCTTGCTTTAAGAGCTCTTTGGCTTTGGTGGGATTAAATGCGGCCGCTTTAATAGAAGCGTCATGTCCCCATTGAGTGACAGGTAATGCAACAGCAAGCGGCACCACAGTACCTTTAAAGGCTTTTACAATGGTCTTCTTATCAATCGCCATATCCAATGCTTGGCGCACTCGTTTATCTTTCAAAGCAGGTTTTTGTGTATTGTAAACAATAGACCAGATGTCAATTGAAGTGGCTTGATGCAAAACAAACTTAGGGTCTTTTTGAAATTTTGGAATATCTGCAAAAGGTATACCGACAAAATGCAATTCACCGGCTTGTAATTTTTTGACTCTGATCGCGGACTCAGGAACAATTGACATCACTAGCCCATCAAGCTTTAATTTGTTTTCAGGGCGTTGATCCCAATGGTCTTTGTTAGCAATATAACGGATTTCTTGGTTTTTAAGGTGTCGCTTGAGAATAAAGGGGCCTGTTCCAATGGGTTTGGTCGCAATTTCTGAGGCTTTGCCTTGACGAAGAAGCTGTTGGGCATATTCCCAAGAAAGAATGGAGGAAGAAGACGCAGCCAAATCACCTAATACCCTTTCTGATTTACGTAAGACAAATTGGACGGTGTAAGGGTCAACCTTAACCACTTTAATCAAATTTCTGTCTTCGTCTTCAAAGTTAGGAAATTCGGCCGGATAGGCAATATTAAAAGGGTGCTTCTGATCTAATATACGACTAAAAGTAAACACCACATCATCCGCATTAAAGTCACGGGTCGGTTTAAAGTAATTCGTCTTATGAAACTTAACCCCTTGTCTTAAGTAAAAGGTATAAGTTAATCCATCAGAAGAGACTTTCCAATGAGTGGCAAGACTTGGCACAATCGTTGTTGTGCCTCTTTTAAAAGAAACTAATCGGTCAAAAATTGGGTCGGAAGGATGCAAATCATCAGCTGCGGTGTATTGCGCCGGATCAAAGCCGGCTGGGCCCGCTAATTTACCAACAACTAATACCTTAGATGATGCATCTGCTGCCCCACCGCCCTGTTTTGAGGAGCAACCCATAAGGGTTAGGGTTAGCAAACAAGCAGCAAGAAAAAAACCGCAAGATGATTGAGATAATTTCATGGTGATACTCCTTAAAGCTTGAGCGATTCAATGATAACAATTGATATCCAAAAAAGTGGGCTTATCAATTTTTATCATTGATTCAGTGTTTTTTTAGGATATTTTTGACACAAGAATATAACATGAATTTATGCTTAAAAAACACTATTCTTAAACCATAAAAGATTGCAAACTGACTTGCCATTTTTTTGTCATGCTGCTTTTACTAAAACATACCTTAAGAAGATGGCAATAACTGCCTCTCTTACTGCAAAAGCACCAAAAAATAAAAAAGGGGATGCTTGTTGTAATCCAAACCATAAAAGAGGCATAAATAATAGCCAGGCAGTCATTATTTCTACACAGGCAATAGTATTAAATTGATGACAAGCTTGATAGCAAGATCTCAAAAGACTGCCATAGACAAAAATAGGTAATGTGATGCCAACAACACCACAAAATATCAGCCACCAGTTAAGCTGAAATTGATTTAGATGATAGCCATAGATTCCTAAGGGATAGGCAATCACCATAATCAATAAGCCGATAAAGACTGTTGCGATCAATACCTTAGTCAAGATGGGTTGAAGAAGATTCCAGCTAGCCATAACAGAATTCTTTACATCAATTGCCGCTATTTTCATTGCGCTGGTGCGCATCAGTGCAATTAACGGCATCATGACTAACAATAAAAAGGGTTGGGTCACACTAAAAACGCTGAGTATACCTAACCAGTTTAACTGGGAAGCTAGTACGGCTAAAACGATAAACCCCTCCATCTGCCAAGAAAAAATTCGCCACCATTCTGAACCTACCATGCCCAGCAGTTTTTTGATCCACTGTATTTTAAAAAATCCAATGGGTAATGTTCCAATGTGATCACGTAGTGTTTTTAAAAGAAATAATGCCTCCAATAAAGATACAATAAAAGTAGCGATATAAACACCGGAAAAATGATAATGAAATACATAGATAAATAAATAATCCAGTACGCCATTAGCAATCATCGCTATACCATTGATAACAATAACCTCTTTGTTTTTTGAGCATGCAAAAAGACACATATTACTTATAAACATAACCATTCTGATTGGAATACTGATGGTCATCCAAAATATGGCCACTTGTGCTAAAGCTCTAACAGAGTGATCAGAAACAATATAGTCCACAATTAATGGATAAATGAGTAAACCAATAATCGTTAATAAAATAGATACTGCAAGGGTAAAACCCATACACATTTTAATAAGTGCTGATTTTCTAGAGAGTTGGTTTTCTTGGCTAACTAAAACAGAAACAACGGGGCCCAGTGCCATTGCCACAACCATATCAATGATCATGATATGGTTAGGTACCGCAAAAGCTGCAACAGCAAATTGACTCAGTGGTGCAATCATCAATAAGTCGGTTTGTAACATTAACCGACTGGTCACAAAGGATAGCAAAACCGCAATATAGGTTTGCCAAAAAGAGGATAAATTGAGTTTTTTTAACATTCAAGCCTACTGAAAATCAAACAATTGATTGGTAGAAAATTTAACAAAAATAAGAATCCCTTGAAAACCAAAAAGAAAACTGCACTAAGATTATGACTATTAATAGAAGAGCCGAGGATTTCAAGATTACTTATATCACCGTTCTCAAAAAAAACTTCGGGCATAAATTTAAGATAAATTTTATTGCACAAGCAAAATTCTTAGCATTTTAAAAGAACCAACAAAAATTAACACTAAAACGATAAGTAAAATAAATCCGTTCAAATCCAACATCATCAATATTTACATCAAGAAAAATAAAACATACTCTTATAGATTATCAAGACTTATGAAACCACAAAAGTATCCATAATTTCTTTAAAGTTGATGAATTTTTGATCCATTTATTATTTATAGGATGGCTTTGGTCAAATAACCAAAAAAGAAACATTGCGCATAAAAAATATCGGTTATAGAAAATAGCAAGTACTTTGGAGGATACTGGACATATTTGAAAATAATTTGAGTGTGGAAATCACTATATTGAATAGCGTTCATCAATATGAATGACCAAAAACACACAAAACGGCATACAATAATCTTTTTGGATTGTATACAAACAAAAAAATAGACAGTCGAAAAAGACTTTCGGAATTCTATACAATTCAAAAATATTCGCAAATCAACAATACATTAAAAATGTTTAACAAAACACCTAGCCTTGCTCTATATTTTCTTCAATACCCATCCTTTTATTATAGTGAGGAAGGTGATTGGTTTTTTCAAAAATATTTTTAAATATTTTTAATTGCATTTCCATCACTTCGTCAGTACAAAAGTAATATAAATCATCGTTAATACTGTGAGAACCTTGGTGAATCCAAGCAATGTGAAACCGTACAATATTTTTTTCATTTGCATCATCAAATTGATTTGGAAGATCCCGCAAGGAAAGCCCAACCATTTGTAAGAAATAGGATTCTAGAATCCTGCGAATAGTATTTGCGATACTTGATTTATTTTTCCTGTGAATTTCTTCCCAAAGTAACTCATAAGAGCTCTTCACAGGGTTTTTGAGACATTGCTCTATATTCGAACCCTGATCAGTTTTATAAATCGTCCAAAAACTTGTGTCTTGTTTTGGTTTATTTGGTTTACCATATTTTACCCAATATCCGGTAACCATTTTGTAAAAATAAAGATTATGAGTTAACAAGAAGCATTGCTTAATGTGATGATCTTGTCTTTGTTTTTCTGAGTCTGTTTCTGGAGCTGCTTGCACAAAAATCTCATATAGTAAACCGCTTACAAACTGTAAGATATTACTGTCTAAGCTTGAAATTGGATCGTCAAAAACCACAATCTGGCCTCTAGCACTAGTATTTTTATCGCTACCGCAAAGAAGATGATAAAAATACAAAAAAGTAATTAATGTTTTTTCGCCCTCACTAATTGTTTCGCTAGCAGACGTACCATCTGAGCGAATGAGTTGATAATGATCTATATTGTGTTTAGCCAGCGAGAAACTGTTAATACCGCATGATTTCAATAACTGGTTAATCTTACTCATTGTTGAATGGATACTATTCTGGCTATTCTCCAGCTGACTGATTTCATTTTCTAAGATTTGCTTTTTTCCTTTTTGACATCGAATTTCCTCATTATGTTCATCTATAACCTTAGAAAGGTTATCTTGATCTTTTTCGTATTTTTTAATTTCACTCTTTAATTCTGTTTGGATATATCGGCATACTCCATCAATAAACTTCTTTTTTTCTGTTTTGCGCTCAGCAAGGATTTTATTGTGCTCGCCAATTGCTTTATTAGCCTCATTAATTATTTTTTCGAGATTTATTAAAATAGCTTCAGTGCTTTTCAACTTGATATTTTGGCTAGGTGCATTAATTTTTTCACGGAAACTTTTTTTATTACTTTCAAAAAAGATTTTTAGATTTTGCAAATTTTGATTTAAATCATCTTTTTTTATGAATTTGTGGACAATAACGTTCTCAAGAATTGCTATCAGCGCTTTGGAATATTGATCATAATCGCCCTTCAAACTCTCAATATCTTTGAGTTGTTTTGCAAAAGTTTTATCAAAATACTCTGTTAAGCTTTTTGAGAAATCTTCACTCGTCTTTTTTTGGCAGAATGGACACTGTCGCTTGTTAGTTTTATCGTAATATTCAATTCCTTGTTTGACCCAATCACTGTTATTGAGTTTTTTAATTAAATCAGCAATATCAATTTCACTTTTTCCAATGATGGACACTTGAAGAATGGAACTATTTTTTTCTATGTTTAAAATCGCTTGTTTTCCTTGAGAAATAGATGGAATAGTATCTTCAGGATCAGAAGAAGAATTGGACAAACTGGCTGATCTTGCTTTCAAATCATCGTAACTAGGAGTTTCAATAGAATCATTTAGATTCTTGAGGCAATAATTTTTAAAATCTTCCTTGCTACCAATGAACCCTTTAAATGCTTCTGGAAAATCTGGTTGAAATTTTAGTTTTTTTCCCAACATATTTCCGAAAAATTATTCTTCATTTGTGTTAATTTTTCTTTTTCTTCCTGTTCATTTTTATCAAAGCAATGAATATCATTATTAATAGAACTAAGATCTTTTTTCTTTTCCTCAATTTTTTTCTTGGACTCTATATTGTCTTCGCCTAACGTAAAAATACCTTTTATAAATCCCGATTGATCAAAATTTTTCTCAATGAAATCCTTGTTATAGACTTTAATGGGTAGAGCTTGATCGTTCTCCCAAGTAATTTGAGGGGAATCTGGGTGATTTAACAAGAAACGCGATAAAACCGTTTTTCCTGAACCGTTTGGGCCGTAGATAAAATTTAACTTCTTCAAATCCGATAACTCTGTTTTTGGGCCAGTATAAGGTGGAGTATTTGGAATTTTAATTGTTTTAATCATGTCAATTTGTTCATCACACAGAATTTATATATTAGATCACTCTAATTCCTCGCCAGTAATGGCTTGTAGTTCTAAACTTTCAATTTCTTGAAACTCCTTGCCGGCAATACCTTGTAAATTGCCATAAATACCACTAGTTGTATTAATTACTTTTTCAATCTGCTTTTGACGTTTTTCCCACTGCCTTGTGATAACTTGACGCTCTTTATTCAAATCGTCTTGCATAACAGAAAAAGCTTCAACAATCGCTTCAATGCGTTGGCGAAAATCTTTGCTTGTTAAATAACGATAAACCATCTCAGCTTTTGTTTCTCGACCTTCATGTGTTTTACGCTCTTGATTCACCCGAATCAATGTTTCTCTAAGCATCGTAACGCAAGGTACTGCAAACCGCATATGCACAACCCAAATATTACCCAACATGCCAAAATTATCAACTTCTTTTGGTAAAATTTGAGTTGCTAAAATAGCAATATCTGCTTTTGAGGCACGCTGATCATCTCGCAATTTTGCTAACCAATCATTGCTCCAATTTCTAGTACGTTTTGATTCCCATAAAATGGTGCCACATAATATGTTGGCTTGATTTTTAACATTTTGTAGCACATCTCCTCCAAATTTGCCCTTCGGAACGGGTTCAATGTCATCCAATGGAAAGTTATTTCGTAAAATAGCTTCCAACTCTAATTCCTGAACTTCTCCCTGAAGCTGTTGAGAGCCCTGTTCAGATTTTTGTTTTAGCTCCGTAATTGTTTTGTTCATTGAAGTAATTAGTTGGTCTTTCTCCCTTAATTGCATGCTGAAATTTTCTTCATTTAATTTTTTAGCTTGTAGCAATTCACTCTGAACGAGTTTTTCTACAGTAAGATTCATTTCGCGTCTCTCATCCTCTAAAACTCTTTGCTTCTTTAAAAACTCCGCATTTTGATTGTGCGCTTCTTCTAATTTTTTATCTTTTCCTTTAAGAGCCTCCAATAGATCGGATACCTCTCTACTCTTTTGATCAAGCTCTTCTCTTGCTAATAGTTTGGCTCTTTTTGATTCCTCGTTAATAATGCGATTTTTTTCTTCAACTAATAGTTTGGCGACTTGTTCATTAATATTGTCGTCAATCTTTCTTTCCTTTTTAGACACTTCGTTTTCTCTTTGCTCTATTTCGCTATCTTTTTGTGACAATTTTTGCTGATACTCATTTTTAAGTTTTGCAAGCAAGGGAGCCGCAAGAGATTCTGTAAGATGAAGTTCATTTTTGCATTTTGGGCAAATAACGATTAGTTCATTCATAGCGGCCTCCTAACTCATATCTCAACAGGGTAAAGTAACTATTTTATTTAGTTCAGCTTTTGCAAGGTTCGCAAGAGGCGATCATACGACAAGTAATAACATAACACAGAAACAAAATTAGCATTAATCAATACTGGATTTATTATTGACTAATTGTACTTGGGAGATAACTGCTATTTTTATTATTACGAAATTCCAAGTATGGATTTTCTATGATAAATCAAGCCAAAAATCTTTTACACGACACTTCAATGAGGTGAGTATAATCGCTCTGATACTTAATGGAATTATTTTGGGGTTAGCAATTCTGCGCACTAATATCATATAAAGAATTCTAAAAATATTTTAGGCAAATTAACAACATTGTTTTCTTTAAAAAAACCAAAACTCATCGTCTGAATTTGGATAAAAAATAGGAGCGGATGTAGAAGAGACCAACAAAAAAGATCTTGAAAATTTATAAAGCAGTTTTTTGAAAACTGTGGATTTTTTGGATAATGTAAAACGCATTTTTCATCAAAAATTCTTACCCCTTATTGCAGATTTTAAATAATGTTGATTGACTCAACTTCTACAATATGAAAACAGTAAATTCAAACCCCATCAAAAGCAATCTTTTATCAAAAGATTATCAGGATAAATGGTGGAAAATTGTTTTTTGCCACTCTGCCACATGGATCACATTAGTACTTGCAGTTATCCATCAGTCTATTGTTGCAAGCTCAATATTCTGGCTAACACAAGCGATAGATCGATTTCAAGCTGGCATGATATTCGCGCCGCTTATCTACTTGTATTTACTGTCAATGGTAGCGCCCTATATTCCTGGGACCATATCATTCATTTATTTGCAAAAGTGGATTAATAAAGCGCACCTTCGTTTCATCAATTTATTTATGGCAAAGATGAATGGTTGCATAAATAAATATCGAGATACAGCACTAAAAGAACAAGTGAACAGTGTTTTGGCAAGAAATTCTTTTACTGCTATTAGGGAATATATCTCATTTATATACATGCTAGTAGAGCTTTGACTTAACAGCATCTTAAGTATGGCAGTCATTAGCATCTTGCTTCCACTTCATCTTTTGCTTGGCTATACATTGAGTTTAGTCATTTGCGCAATCGTCATTACTGTTTTGCATAAGCATATTAATGTAACTTCAGCAAAACTCGAAAATCAGCAAATTAGCTATTCCAATATACTCGATAAAAGTTGGGATAACGCAACACTTGGCAATCAATATAGTTATGATCTTTGGGAAAAACAAAAAACCATCATTGGCGGAGCTTTTTATGCAACCTCCGACAAACTCGCTTTTATAAGAGAATTCGGAAGTATTTTGCTGGCGATTTGTTCCCTACTACCCACCGTTTTTTTAATTATTGTGATGATTCAAAAAGGTCAAACGGATGCTTTTATGATTGGGGCACTGATGGTGAGTTTAACGCGCATATTTTTGATCTTAAATTCGCTTAATACAGTCTTGTATCAAGTCCTTCATTTTATTTCTATCACAGCAAAACTGAAAGTTTTATTTAATGTTGGCACATCAATCTCAACAGCAAAAAACACAATCAATGGCGTTATTAACAATATACAAGTTAATCAAACATCCATTAAGGATATTGCTCACCTTAAACAAGTTTTTGGTGACGCTAAAGAAGGCCGTTTTACCATAACAGGCGCTAACGGAAGCGGAAAATCCACCGCTTTGCTAACGCTACATAAGATCTATCAAGGCAAAGGATTCTTGTTGCCTACTCACTATACCGATCTTATATGGAAATCAAGTACTGATGAATTGTCTACTGGGCAACGTTTAATGGTATTGATAAAAGAAATCGCTTCAATTAAAAAAATCAAGTATCTATTTTTAGATGAATGGGATGCAAATTTAGATGCTATCAACACAAAAGATATCCATCATATGTTGGATGAGATTAGCAAAACAAAGGTCGTGATTGAAGTGCGGCATTTTTAGTGCCTATCAACTTTATTATTCAAAACAAAACCATCGTAAGTCATAGCAGATCAAACTCTAGAGCTAATAGGCAGCGATTGGGAATTTAAAACTAAGTGGCGGAGAGAGGGGGATTCGAACCCCCGTCAGAGTATGACCCTGAACGTGCTTTCCAGGCACGCGACTTAAACCACTCATCCATCTCTCCGCATTTGACTGCAAACTTCCATAATTAAGCCTGGCAAGTATATAGCGCATGCTAAGCACTGACAAGCTAAGCTTTACTAGAACTCATAAATAATATTTGCGGTTATACTAACAATCATTTTGAATGAAATTAAGAAAAGACATCATGAAAATTGCATTACTCCAAATGAATCCCACAATGGGAAATTTGGCAAAAAATACACAAACCATTCTAAACTTTGTATGTAAAGCTAAAAAAGAAGGCGCATCGATATTGGTCACTTCCGCTTTTGCGTTAAGCGGATATCACCCAAAAGATTTATTGCTCAGTCAACATTTTCATCAAGCACTAAACAAACAACTTGAAGAATTAAAAAAACATACTCAAGATTTCACTTTAGTGGTTGGACACCCCATCCAAATTGCCAACCAACTATTTAACACAGCCACGATTATCCAAAATGGTCAATTCATTCATCAGTACCATCAAATCTCACCAACCCATGACAAGAATAATGATCCATATTTTACCCAAGGCAAACATCCCACTGTTTTTGAGCATAGTCAGCTAAGAATAGGTATTTTATTGGGTGAAGACTATCATTCAGAAACAATAATCAACAAAACTCTTGATCTGAAACCCCATGTCATAGTCTCAATGAATGCTTCGCCATTTGTAATCGATCAGCGCCAAAAAAAATTAGAAATCATAAAGCGCCAAGCCGACCAGCATCATATACCGATTGCCTACATCAATTTGGTGGGTGGTCAAGACGAATACTTACTGGATGGCGGATCTTTTGCGTTAAATAGTCAAGGTCAAATAGTTGCGCAAGCGCCTTTTTATGAAGAATCACTATTGGTTGTGGATATCACAAAAAATGATTTTGTTTGTGGCTTAATGGCCACTGTACCGAGTCGCTTGGAAAGTATTTATCAAGCACTGGCATTGAGCATTAAAGACTACGTGACAAAAAATAATTTTACTGAAGTGCTCATTGGGCTGTCAGGAGGAATTGATTCCGCATTAACCTTAGCCATTGCAAGAGATGCTTTGGGTCACAACAAAATTAAAACGGTGATGATGCCCTCTTGCTATACATCCCCAGTCAGTTTAGCGTGCGCAAAACAGTTAGCTCATAATATGGGCGCCTTACATAGCCATATGGATATTTGGCCAATTTATCAAACAATAGTGGCCACTTTGAAAAGTGAATTTGCGGGTCAAAAAGAAGATACCGCCGAAGAAAATATCCAAGCTAGGATTCGTGGGATGCTACTGATGGCTTTGGCCAATAAAAACAAATCTCTCGTGTTGGCCACTGGAAATAAATCAGAACTGGCTGTGGGCTACTGTACTATATATGGCGATATGGTCGGTGGCTTTGCTGTTTTAAAAGATATCTCTAAAACACTGGTGTACGAATTAGCCAATTGGCGAAATAGCAAAGAAGAGATCATTCCGCTAGAAATTATCAACCGTGCCCCTTCTGCTGAATTAAAACCCAATCAAACCGATCAAGATCATTTGCCAAGTTATGAAGTGCTTGATGCGATTATGAAATGCTATATGCAAGAGCACGCTTCGATCGAAGCGATCATTGCAAAAGGATTTTTAGCCTCAGATGTTAAAAAGGTGATTGCGCAACTGATTAAAAATGAATATAAACGCCAACAAGGACCAATAGGGCCTTGTATAACCACTTATGCCTTTGGTAAGAACTGGCACTACCCCATTACCAACCATTTTGTATAGCAATTAATTTGACTGAAAAAAGATAATAAAAATCATTAGGAACAAACAAGATAATGAAAAAAAATAAACTACTTTGCTTATTTTTGTTGACTTCAATGGTTTATCCGGATGCTATGACGCAGTTTAAAAAATTTGCAGCCAATAGTAAAACCATGCGCGCTGAATTTATCCAAACTGTCGCCACGATAAACAAAACAGAAACCGCAACGGGAATCCTTGAGATATCTCGACCCAATAAATTTCGCTGGACATATAACATGCCTTATCAACAAGTCATTATTGGTCACAATAAAACACTGTGGATTTATGATATACCCCTGGCTCAGGTGACCAAAAAATCCATGGATAGCCTCATGAGTCCCGCCTATGAAATACTATTGTCTGGTAGCAGTCATATTGAAAAAAACTACCAATTAACCAATGATCAAAGTGCTAATAATCTAGAATGGTTAAATGGCAAGGCAAAAAAAATGACCAATATATTTCGTTCAGTTAGAATGGGTTTTCATAATAATCTGTTGGTTGAAATGGAATTAATTGATCGGTTTAATCAAAAAATCACCTTGCAATTTACCCATATGCAAACCAATATGCCGATTGCATCAAAGCGCTTTATGATGACTTATCCCAAAGGAGTCAATGTCTTGACAGAGGGCTTGTAAGGCAAAAAAACATGCAATGTAACAATATTTCTACATGTCTAGAAGCTTTACTATGCAAAAAAGGGGTCGTTCGAATGCTTATCTAGAGTAAGTGACCATATTGATCGTCAGGGTGTCCTGTCATGCAATCATTAAAAAAATATCTCCCATCACTTGGCTGTTTATCAGCGTCAATCAGAGGCTTTAGTCTTTACAAAAAATACCTATTTTTTAGTCACCACTCAATTGTTTCCTTATTATTCCTCGTAGCATTTCAAATTTGCTACAGCATTGCTCCTGTTTTTTTGGGGTTAGCAATAGCTTCCACTAAAACACAAGCTTTAACATACATGGTTTTTATCTATATTTTACTTAATTATGTACCTTATCCATTATCAGCAGTGTCGTATATTTATCAGTCAAGATGGATCGCAAAAAGCAGGGAAAAAATAGCAATTTATGTACTAAAAAAATTTTCAAAAAAATACAATACCCTACTCATTAAAACACAATACGATAAATCGCTTGCTATTGCTTCTAACAATTCACAAACCATCGTTGTAGACTATATCGCATTTTTTTATAACTTCGTTTCAAGCTTTACTTCCTCGACACTGACATTGATATTTCTAGCCATTTTTGTCAATCCAACTTTAATTGTTTATTACTGCATTTCTATTTTCATCTGCGCATTAATCATCATTAAATCAAAACGCACGCTATCCATATTAACGAAGAAGCAAGAAAGCAGTCTAAATTTGGCATTAACAGATCTTGGCAATGTCCTACCATCAGTCATCATGGATCAAAAACCATTCACCAATCGAATTAATCGGCACATGAGGGAAAAATGGGAAAAATATTTTAAGCACACCAACAATACTACCCAGGCATTTCAATTGGTTTCTAACATTCAATCTCTAGTGGTATGGCTACCGATATCATTTGGAGTAATTCTATTGTTAGCCTCTAAACCATTAAGTGGTAACTACATTTTAATAGGCTACATACCCCGGCTCATTGAGTTGATGCTAGATATCTCAGGGTTTGTTATGCAAATACTAAATTTTGGAAGATATACAGCACGCATCCAATGGCTACACAATAAACTTAACAAAAATTGCAAAAATGATCATCACTTAAGAGTTAATAAAGAAAAAATATTGATTCGAATCATCGGGGAAAAAGATTTATCGATAGAATCGACTAAGCATCTACGATTTTTTATTAAAAACTGCAACAATCAAAAGGGAAGAATCACCATAACGGGAGAAAATGGTGCTGGAAAAACTAGTTTATTATTTGCTATTAAACATCAATTTCCTGACAAATCATTACTGATCCTTGCTAGTCACAAACAAAAACTGTTGGCAGTTCGTAAATCAGTTGGGCAACATTCTATGATAGAGTTGCTTTCTGCGATAAAATGGGCAGAACAAAGGAATGGTTTTATTTTATTGCTTGATGAATGGAATGCAAATTTAGACAAAATAAATGAAAAAATAATTAATGAAAAACTTGGCTTACTGACAAAAGCTGGGCTAATCATTGAAACACTCCACCACTAAAGAAATAGGTGGTATTTTGTAAACGGCAAAAATATTGGGGCACGATACAATTGACATGAAACATTTTATTATTGATACGAAGCTTTATCACACTCAGAAAATGTTACCAATGGTAAATATTGGGTAGAACTTCGTTTAACTAGTCAGTCATAAAGGATGAATGAGTGTTAGACAAACAATTTCTTAGACACAATATCGATGCTGTTTTTGAGCAGCTTGGCATTCGTGCTAACCAAATAAATAAACAAATCTTTGTGGAATTAGAAGAAAAACGCAAAGATTTGCAATCTCATATACAAGCGCTACAAGCACAACGAAATACATACGCTAAAGAGTTTGAGCAAGCAAAAAAAAGTGGTCAAGATGTGAGGCAGCTTACTAAAAATGGCTCGGATCTTAATAAGGCAATCCAAAAAGCCCGAATCACATTTGATGACATTGAAGAACAATTAGATCAATGGCTGGGCATAATACCGAATATTCCTCATGATTCAGTCCCATCTGGCAAAGATGAAAAAGATAATATGGAAATAAGGCGTTCGGGGATACCGCGCTCGTTTGAATTTACTATTAAAGACCATGTTGATATCGGCGAGCCGCTTGGGCTTGATTTTGAAAGTGGCGCCAAACTCAGTGGCGCACGCTTTGTGGTGTTAAAAGGCGCCATCGCTAAGCTCCATCGAGCACTCGCCCAATTTATGTTGGATACACATACAACACAACATGGCTATACCGAATGCTATACACCTTATATTGTTAATAGCAATATTTTATATGGGACAGGGCACCTACCCAAATTTGCTGAGGATATGTTTAAGGTACAAAAAGACGAAGCATCCCAATCACAATATTTAATTTCAACAGCTGAAATTACGCTCACCAATTTGGTGCGTGACCGCATTTTTTCAGCAGACGATTTACCGATTCGCCTAACAGCGCATTCACCTTGTTTTCGCTCTGAAGCTGGATCTTACGGTAAAGATGTTCGTGGGATGATTCGGCAACATCAATTTGATAAGGTCGAAATGGTACAAATTGTGCATCCTGAATTGTCGTATCAAACACTAGAGGAAATGGTAGGCCATGCCGAATCAATATTACAAGCACTTGAGCTGCCCTACCGCGTTATCGTTCTATGTACCGGAGACATGGGCTTTAGTGCCGCAAAAACTTATGATTTAGAAGTTTGGGTGCCCGCTCAAAACACCTACCGGGAAATTTCAAGCTGCTCAAATTGTGAAGATTTTCAGGCCAGAAGAATCAAGGCACGCTTTAAAGATAAAGACGGTAAAATCCAATTGGTACACACCTTAAATGGATCAGGTCTTGCTGTTGGTAGAACCTTAGTGGCTCTTTTGGAAAACTATCAAAACGCCAATGGCAGCGTCACCATTCCAAAGGTTTTAAGAAGCTACATGGGTGGCTTAGAAAAGATCAACCCCGCTTAATTAAGCAAGCAAGAACGCAATGGCAAGATAAACAACATACAACCCGCCGTTACAAAATAGATGCCAAATTTTTATTTCGTGATGGCGCATCGCTAGATAGCGCAACCAAAACGCTGCGAACAATGTAATGGCGATACTTAACAAAATCTCTTGGCTAGCACGCCAAGGAGTCAGTGCAATGCCAACGGCAGGCAGTAATGAGCCTTGAAATACCATAGCGCCCGTAATATTACCAAAAGCAAGCGTATCTTTTCCTCGCTGTATCCATAAAATCGAATTAATTTTTTCAGGAAGCTCCGTTGCAATAGGGATAATAAATAAAGAGAGTAAAAGCGGGGAAATATGAAACAATTCAGAAATAGTAGCAATGCTATCAATAAAACACCCAGCACCCCATATCAGTACAATAAGCCCAATGAAAAGCTGAAGAGAAATACTAACCGTATTAACTGGTAAACCCAAGCGGGTAAGATACATCGGATGTTCAGCAGTTGTGCCATGGCCGATTTCAACTAAATTCTTAGAGGCTTTGAGGGTAATTAACAAATAGATAAAATACATCCCCACCAAAAGCAAGAGCACGAAGCCACGTAAATTTAAAGTGCCGATTTGGGTCGGCAAAAACATCGCCACTGTGGCGAGTATATAGCTGCATAAAAAATAATCAATATCGCGCTTAAATCCTGTGGACTCGGGGCGCAAAACGCCTGACCATTTTCTTTTTTTGCAGGCAAAAAGCGCCATCAGACCACAAGTAATCGTTGAGAGCATCAAAGGAGCCCCCAATATGGCACCAATACTAATATCATGATTCACTTGTTGATTCGTTGTGCTATTGACAACCGCCAGTACCGGTATGATCGCTTCGGGTAAAGCAGTACCAACTGCGGCAAAAAGAGAACCTGTGACCCCCTCAGAAATCTTTAACCATTGCCCAAGATGCTCTAACGCATTGGTAAAAATTTGTGCTGCCAATAAAATAACCAGCAAAAAAATGATTAGTTCAATCAATGAAAACATCGCTTTACCCAGTTAATCACTCAGCCACAAGCCTATACAAGCGCGCAATCAATTTTTGATGGTATGAATTATAGCCTTACAGAGCAATTTGCAGTATATTTTAATGAAAATGGTCGCTTTAAAAACAATGATTGCTTGAATTGCTTTACAAAAATAAATTGTTGTTTTACTATCTGCCCATCCAAGAAATATATCTATTGTGTGGCCCAGTGTTAAGTTGGGTGCTATCCGGCGATGAGTGCAATCCTATGGCAACAGTTTTTGCTAATTTTTAGCAATATTTTTTGATAACTTGCAATGCGCAAAACATCAAAAATGGATCGTATTTTTTCAGCGAAGCTTTAATTCCCAACAACCCATGCGAAATAAATCGCAATTTTAAAAGGATTGATGTGCTATGAGTGACTTGGTGCTTGAAGTAACCGACAACACTTTTGAGCAAGTTGTTATTAAATCTGAGCAACTTGTCTTATTAGAGTTTTGGGCAACATGGTGTGGGCCTTGCAAAATGATTGCGCCGGTTTTGGAAGAAATAGCCGCGCTCTATAAAGGTCGCTTAACCGTTGCAAAAATCGACATTGATCAAAACGAACAAACAACAACCAAATATGCAATCAGAAGTGTCCCCACCTTAATTTTGTTCAAAAATGGTGAAATGGTTGAAACTAAATTAGGGGCCATGGCACAAACTCAATTAACAGGATGGATTGATGCCTATCTATCATAATCTTACTTAAGCCTATTGAGAGGATAAACGCTTAATTTTCCATGCTTTTTTTCTTAACCCTTCCTAATCACTCTTATTCAAGAGTGCGCTTAGTATTTGTTTGACGAGGTCTAATGTTTTTATGCAACTATCTGACTTAAAGCATTTACATGTCACTGAACTAGTGAACATGGCCGTTGAAAATCAAATTGATGGTGCAGGTCGTCTACGTAAGCAAGATCTTATTTTTGCACTGCTCAAAAACCAAGCCAAAAAAAGCGAAAGTATCTATGGTAATGGTACACTTGAAGTCCTATCGGACGGCTTTGGCTTCTTGCGAAGCCCAGATATGTCTTATTTGGCAGGCCCTGATGATATCTATGTGAGCCCATCGCAAATTAGGCGCTTTAATTTGCACACAGGTGACACCATTGAAGGCGAAATTCGCATGCCCAAAGATGGGGAGCGTTATTTTGCACTGGTTAAGGTTGACAAAACCAATGGAGAAGCACCCGAAAAATCAAAAAACAAAATTCTGTTTGAAAACTTAACCCCCTTATTTCCTACGGAGCCCCTTGTTTTAGAGCGTGAAACACGTAGCGAAGAAAATATCACAAGTCGTGTTGTTGATCTGATTGCGCCCATTGGAAAAGGTCAGCGTGGTTTGTTGGTTGCCCCACCTAAAACAGGTAAGACCGTCATGCTGCAAAACATTGCGCATGCGATTACAACAAACCATCCTGAAGTGATACTGATTGTATTGCTGATTGATGAGCGACCAGAAGAAGTCACCGAGATGACACGTTCTGTAAAAGGTGAGGTGGTCTCTTCAACTTTTGATGAACCGGCTACCCGCCATGTTCAAGTCGCCGAAATGGTGATTGAAAAAGCCAAGCGTTTGGTTGAACACAAGCAAGATGTAGTCATTTTATTAGACTCCATTACGCGACTTGCAAGAGCCTACAACACCGTTGTACCAGCCTCAGGTAAAGTCCTAACCGGTGGTGTGGACGCGAACGCTTTACAGCGACCCAAGCGTTTTTTTGGGGCAGCACGTAATATAGAAGAGGGCGGATCATTAACGATTATCGCCACCGCCCTGGTTGAAACAGGTAGCCGCATGGATGATGTCATTTACGAAGAATTTAAGGGAACGGGCAATATGGAAATCCATCTTGACCGAAGAATGGCTGAAAAACGCTCATTCCCAGCGATTAATATTAATCGCTCAGGAACAAGGCGCGAAGAATTGTTAATTCAACCAGAACAATTGCAAAGAATATGGGTGTTGCGTAAGCTACTTTATCCAATGGATGAATTAGAGGCAATGGAATTTTTATTGGATAAAATTCGCGCGACCAAAAGCAACGCAGAGTTTTTTGATTCGATGCGACGCTAATCCTGAAAAATTTACCGAACCTCAAGCATTAAGATTCATTCAAAATCAGCAAAATTGTGCTTCACAACAATCTTATGGATAATGTTCACATTCGTGAGTATGATCAAGCACTTTGCCAGCAATTAATCACCGAGGGTATTCCACCATTAATGGCGCGACTTTATGTGGCGCGTGGCGTTAAATCAGTCAAAGAAATTGATCACACTTTTGCTTCACTTTTGCCATTTCACCTGCTTAAAAATTGTGAGGCAATGGCCAAACGCTTAGCCTATGCTATTGAAAACCATGAACTGATTCTTGTGGTGGCAGATTATGATGCCGATGGCGCAACCGCTTGCGCTGTGGCAATGGAAGGTCTCACAAAATTAGGCGCACAGGTTGGGTTTATCGTGCCGAACCGATTTAAATATGGTTATGGACTCACACCCCAGATCGCAGAGTTAGCAGCGATTCAAAAACCCCAACTGATTTTAACGGTAGACAACGGAATCAGTAGCATCGAAGGCGTTGAGCGTGCTAATTCATTAGGCATCGAAGTGCTGGTGACTGATCATCATCTACCCACCGATAGTTTACCCAAAGCATTAATTGTTAACCCAAACCAAGTAGGCTGCAATTTTCCATCCAAAAATCTTGCGGGCGTGGGTGTCATTTTTTACGTACTACTTGCCTTACGTGCCTATATGCGCTCCTTGGGCAAATTCATACAAAACCCCGAACCGAATATGGTAGCGTTACTGGATTGGGTCGCTATTGGCACTATCTCAGATGTTGCAAAACTGGATCAGAATAACCGTATTTTAGTTGAACAGGGTCTACGCCAAATTCGTTTGGGGCGTATGCATGAAGGCACAAAAGCCTTATTTAAAATCGCCAAAAAAGATCCAACCCAAGCATCTGCCTCTGATTTAGGTTACGCCATTGGTCCTCGTTTAAATGCAGCAGGACGCATGGATGATATGGCTATCGGCATTCATTGTTTAATGGAAAAAGAAAGCCGTATTGCACTTGATTTGGCTCGACAGCTTGATGCATTTAATAGTCAGCGCCGCCGAACAGAAAATACCATGCAAGAAGAAGCACTAAAAACCATTTATCACTTGGGTATGTTGGACTCTTACACATTAACGCTTTATCATAAAAATTGGCATCAAGGAGTCATTGGTGTATTGGCTTCGCGCATTAAAGATCGCTTTTATCGACCTGTGATTGTGTTTGCTTTATCTGAAGAAGGTGAATTATGTGGATCAGCCCGATCCATGCCGGGGTTTCACCTACGCAATGCATTGGATCTGGTTAACCAACTCCACCCAGGTTTAATGAGCCGCTTTGGTGGCCACGAAATGGCAGCAGGGCTTAGTATCCCCTATGAGTTACTCGCCGATTTTACCAAAGCGTTTGAATCAATTGCTAAAAAAAAACTCAACGCAAAAATCCTCACTAAATGCTATGAAACCGATGGGCATCTCAGTAATGCCGAGATGACTTTTCATATGGCGCAACAATTAAACCAACCAGTGTGGGGAAGGGGATTTGAAGCACCTATTTTTTGTGATGAATTTGCAGTTATTTCTCAACAGATCATCGCCGAAAAACATCTTAAGCTACTGCTTAAAAAAAATGCAGAAAACTTTGAAGCAATGTTATTTAACACAAAGAATCGCCTTCCTGATGACATTGCTGCGGTATACCAAATCGTTCCCAATACATGGCGCGATCAACAAAACATGCAAATCTATATTAAGCACTGGGCAACGCGTACTTAAATTTGAATAGGAGGGTATTAGCCGCTAACTGGGCATTTTTCTTTGCAAGATATTGGAAAACTCTTCCACAAATACATCAATTTGCATGATCAGTTGATCGATATTGGCTGTAAAACGGTTATAAGCAATTGCGGCTGGAATAGCTGCGAATAAACCAATAGCCGTGGCAATAAGCGCTTCTGCAATCCCGGGCGCAACCGCTTGTAAAGTCGCTTGTGTTGCATGTTCTAACCCCATAAAAGCGTGCATGATTCCCCAAACAGTACCAAACAATCCAATATAAGGACTGACCGAACCAACAGTTGCCAAAAAAGTGTTATGTGCTTCTAATGTATGTATTTCTCGTTGCGCAGCGGCTTTCATAGCACGACGCATGCTTTCGATAAATTGACTAGATGGATGAGCCATTTGAGCAATCTTAATAAATTCGCCAAACCCTGCACAAAAAGTAATCTGCATCACACTGTTCGTTTGTTGATCCGCTAGTTGCTGATAAAGCGCATTCATATCACCACCTTGCCAAAACTGCGTATGGAATGCTTTGTCATCACGGTTTACACGGTACAACACCAGTAGCTTTTGCCCGATCAAGCCCCAAGAAATCGCTGAAAGAACAATCAAAATCAATAAAGTCAGCTTAACAATAATAGTAGCGTGACTTAATAAACTCAACATCGTCGCAAATTCTGACATGATTAATATTTTCTAGTAGGCTTTAAAAATGGTTGTAATTAGCGCAAAATTTGACCGCTTATTGTATCAATAATTGTTGAGGGTGCACGGTGTTTTCCAATGTTACCGGGTAATGTTAATATTTTTTTACCAAAAATTTTTTTGCAAGCATGCGCTGTTTTTAGTGAGCGCTGTTTGGTTTTATTGGCTGAAGTTGAAACAATCGCTGTACCAAGTGCGCAACACAATGCTGCCGTTTCTGGGTGAGCCGTGACACGAAGACCCATCGTACGATGCCCAAAACCCCTCAACCAAGGCAATGTCAGCATAGGCGCTGGCAAAAGTAATGTGTAATGGCCAGGCCAATAAGCTTTTGTATAAAATAACGCTTGTTGAGTAAGTGGCATCATATAGGGTTGTAATTGAGTCATGTTGGCTCCTATAACCAACATACCCTTTAAAGACGAACGCCCTTTAAGACGCAAAATACACCGTAATGCTTTCGCATTTTTTGGGTGGCAACCAAACCCAAAACATGATTCGGTCGCATAGGCAATGACACCGCCTCTCATGACTTGACGCTTGGCACGTTGTGCTAATGAATAACGAGGTAAGCGAGCTAATGGCATATAAAAATGATCAAAAAATTAGTGGCCAAAAGATAGATCAGTACTAGCTAATCCGGTAGGTTTTCATTTTTTTTCGCAAGGTATTGCGATTTATACCGAGTAAAGCCGCCGCAAATGTTTGATTACCTTTTGCGTAAGAAAGAATAGCTTCCAGTAAAGGTTTTTCCATTTTTTCGAGTAGCATGTTATAAATATTGTAAGGGCGTTCACCATCAAGATCATGGAAATATTGTTCCAGTACTTGGCGAATAGCTATGGCAATAAGATCATCATCAGGCATATCTAAAATCCTTCAATTTGCATCTTCTATTTTTAGTTGATTAGCTGAATCACCAAATTCCAATTTAGTTTCACGCTCCATCAAAAATGAAACCATGTCAGCGGGCTTCATAATACCTTCTAGCAAAAAATACACCGCTTCAGTAATAGGCATATCTAATTGGTATTGCTTGGCCAACTTTCTAACTTCATAAGTGGTTTGGACGCCTTCTACCGTATGGTTAAGCGCAGATAATAATATGCTTTTGGAAGCGCCCGCTGCCAGGTTGATACCAAACTGCCGGTTTCTCGATAAAGCGCCTGTACAAGTTAGCATCAAATCACCAATCCCCGACAATCCTGATAGCGTTGTTTGTTTGCCTCCCATCGCAATCGTTAAACTACTGATCTCAGCTAATCCTCGGGTAATGAGCGCAGATCGCGCATTAAGACCCAGCGCAAGCCCTTCAAGAACACCGCATGCAATCGCAATCACATTTTTAGTTGCAGCACCTATTTCGGCGCCGATCAAGTCGGTATTAGCATACACGCGAAAACGTGAGTGACTCAACGATTTGGCATAACAAGAAGCGAATGCTTCGTTTTGTGAAGCAATCGTCACAGCAGTGGGCAACCCTTTGGCAACTTCTTCAGCAAAACTGGGTCCACAAAGCACTCCATGAATTTTATGGTTCGGTAACACACTGGATACAACGCAATGCGGTAATAAGCCACTATTGGCTTCAAAGCCCTTACAAACCCATAATAGGGGTGGTATATTTGGCATAACAGCCAATTGCTGCAAAGTGGCACGAAGCCCTAAAACAGGCGTCGCAAGAATAATGAGTGCTGCTTGCTCAGTTGCTTTTTTAAAATCATTTTCAATCGCTAAATGGTTGGGCAAAAAAATGTTCGGCAGATAGCGCTCATTCACTCTAAAAGCTGCCATTTTTTTTGCTTGCTCAAGATCTCTGACCCAAAGCACCACATTATGCTTTTGGGAAAAAGTGATTCCAAGCGCAGTTCCCCACGCACCTGCCCCCAAAATTGAAATATTCATCATGCATTCAATATTCCGTTAAGCACAAAGTTCCCTACTTTGCTGACACTTCTTTTGTGTGATGTTGTTGTAAGTAAAGCGCCTCAAAATTAATAGGCGCTAGCAATACAGGTGGGAAACCAGCATGATCAATAATATTCGACACTGTCTGTCTTGCGTAAGGGTAAAGAATATTCGGGCAAGTAACTCCTAACATTAATTCGAGCGTCTCTTTTGCGAGCGATCCGATTTGAAAAATACCCGATTGCGAGACTTCCACCAAAAATACTGTTCGTTCATCCTGCAATTTAGCGCTTACCGTAATTATCACTGAACACTTATAAAGGTTTTTGCCAAAACCCGCTGATTCGGTACGAATTTGCATATCAACTTTGGATTCGCCTTGCTCTAAAAAAATACTGGGCGTATTCGGTGCCTCCAAAGAAATATCATCAACATATATTTTTTCGATGGTAAAAACCGGTTGGTTTGGCTCAGTTGGTTTTTTATCAATTTTTTTAGCCATGAGAACCCTTAAGTTTTTTGTGTAAACAACACATCAAGTTTACCGGTTTGGTCAAGTATGCATAAATCATGATAGCCACCCACATGAACAGTATTAATAAAAATCTGTGGCACGGTTCGCTGACCCGTCAGTTGTATCATCGCCTCTTTGAGTTGCGGATCACGATCAATATAAAGCACTTCAATATCTGTTTGACCCTTGCCCAACAAAAGCTTTTTAGCCATCTCACAATAAGGACAAGATAAAGTCGCATAAAGTTTAATTGTTGCCATTGCTGAATATCCAATCAATTGAGTTATTGGCTAAGTGGCACCTTAACATTGTGGATCCATTGATCCGGACCCATCACTTAAACTGACATTTTCTTGTTTGATATTTTCGAGTAAGCGATCAATCATCGCGCCTTGCTCAATCGAGCGGTCATAAACAAAATGCAACTGCGGTACATTAAATAATGCAATTCGTTGACTTAACTTGCTACGGAAATAACCCACCGCATTTTGCAGGGCAGCTTGTGTTGCTTCGCTGGGTTCACCAGCCAATATTGTGTAATAAACTTTTGCGTGAGCACAATCTTTTGTAACCGTCACATCGGTCAGTACAACGCGACTAATACGTGGATCTTTTAGGTTAGTACAAATCAGCTGCGCAAGTTCATGTAGCACTTGTTTTCGGATCCGATCAATACGCGAAAATCCTTTATTTTGATAAATCATGTTCAACTCACTTAACTTAATGTGCGAGCAATTTCCTCAACCTCAAATACCTCAATTTTATCTCCCACCTCAATGGCATCATACCCTCTGAGCAAAATCCCACATTCATAATTTTGTTTCACTTCTTTTGCATCATCTTTTAGGCGTTTCAAAGAAGTAATATCCCCGGTATGTAAAATCGTCTGATTGCGTATCAGGCGTACTTTAGAATTTCTTTTAACAACACCATCTAGTACCATGCAACCGGCAATATTACCGACCTTGGATACGCTAATCACTTGGCGAATTTCAGCTAAACCAATAATATTTTCTTTAATTTCAGGCGCAAGCGTTCCAGAGGCAATTTCACGTATTTTATTAATAACTTCATAAATAACACTGTGATAATAAATAGTAATGTTATTAAGTTCAGCTAACTTTCGCGTTGTAGCATCTGCTTTGGTATTAAAACCAATAATCAGTGCACGTGAAGCAATGGCTAAGTTGACATCCGATTCAGTAATATGTCCAACACCTGAATGCAAAATTTGAACCAGTACTTCATTGGTTGAAATTTTTTGTAAACTATCTGAAAGCGCTTCATAAGAGCCTTGTGTGTCTGCTTTGACGATAATAGAAACAGTTTGGGTACTATTTTCTGTCATCTGAGGTAGATTAGTTTCACTGTAAGTGACTTGTTTTTTAGCGAGGCGCACATCACGGAATTTTCCAGCTCGGAAAAGAGAGATTTCTCTTGCTTTTTTTTCATCGGACAATACAACAGCATCGACCCAAGTTTGAGGGACATCGGATAAACCGAGAATCCCAACAGGCATTGAAGGGCCGGCCTCATCAATTGAATGACCATTTTCATCCAACATGGCACGAATGCGTCCAAATACTGTGCCTGCTAGCAAAATATCACCTTTTTTAAGCGTACCAGACTGAATAAGGATTGTTGCGATGGGTCCTCGACCTTTATCCAATCTTGCTTCAATAATAGTGCCTCTAGCGGGGGCAGAAACAGGTGCACGTAACTCTAAAACTTCCGCTTGCAATAAAATTGCATCCAAGAGCTGGTCAATATTGGTGCCATTTTTTGCAGAAATCTCAGTAAAAAGGATATCCCCCCCCCATTTTTCAGGCACCATTTCATGGTTAGCTAACTCTTGGCAAATACGCTCTATATTGGCACCGGGTTTATCAATTTTATTAATGGCCACCACAATCGGCACATTCGCTGTTTTGGCGTGTTGTATCGCTTCAATCGTTTGTGGCATCACACCATCATCTGCTGCAACCACCAAGACAACGATGTCAGTCACTTTAGCGCCACTGGCACGCATAGCGGCAAATGCTTCATGTCCAGGCGTATCTAAAAAGGTAATAACATGGTTTTTGGTTTTGACATGATAAGCACCAATATGCTGGGTAATACCACCCTTTTCTGTTGAGGCAACTTTTGTTTGACGAATACAATCTAGAAGTGATGTTTTTCCATGATCCACATGTCCCATTACCGTTACAACAGGGGGGCGCGGTAATTTTTCTGCTTCATTTTCTGGATCATCAAGATAAATTTCTGGGTTATCAATAAGCGCGGGTTTTGCAATATGCCCCATTTCGCTCACAGCAATCATCGCAGTATCTTGATCAATAATCTGGTTAATGGTTACCATCACGCCAATTTTCATCAGCTCTTTAATCACCTCGGCACTCTTCACGGCCATTTTATGAGACAACTCCGCAACAGAGATAGTCTCAGGCACCAATATTTCTCGCACAATGGGTTCAGTAGGTGCTTGGAATGAATGTTCTGCTGTTATGTTTTCCCGGTGCTTTTTGCGTGATCCACCACCCCTTTTGAATCGTCGCCCACCGCCCATTTCGTCGCTACGGTGGAGTAGTTTGATCGGCTTTTTGTTGCCTTCTTCTTGGCGAGTAACGCCATGCCCTTTTTTTGGTTTGCGATTTTTTTTGTCATCAATGACTGCTGTAGCAACAATTTTCGGCGTCACTTGCGCACTTGATATTTCAGCAGGCAATATGGAAGGGGTTTTGCTGGCTTCAGCAGCCAGTCGGCGATTTTCTCTTTCGATTTTTTCGCGCATCAGTGCTTCTTGGCGAATACGCAATTCTTGATGACGTTTTGCTTCTGTTTCGCGATCCTGAATTTCTTCAACAGTTAAAATACCAGCCTCTTTTAAAGATTTGGCGGTACTCTTTGGTATAGCACGTGCCACAGCAGTTGTCGATAAAGACAACTGATCAGGTGTTTTGTCCTGAATTGGCTCAGTCAATTGAGCGCTTACTGCAAGCTCAGATACAGGTATTTTTGGCGACTCTTTGGAAGGCCGAACGATCGTTCGATGTTTACGCCTTTCTATTTTAACCAAACCACTAACCGACGCAGTGCTTGTTTTAGGTTTTTGAACTTTGAGTGTCAGCGTGTCTCGAGAAACACTATCATACAATTGACGAAGATAAGTTAACAGTGTTTGCTTTTCTAACTTCGTTAATTGTTCATCAGATTGGCTTTTCTGAATTCCTGCCGCATGGAGCTGTTCCAGTATTTTTTCTTCAGACAAACCCAATTCAACGGCAAGTTGCTTAATGTATATTGTCGCCATATGCCCTTAAATCCTTTTTTTGGTTTGTTTGCGTTAGTTCATGAGTCGTTAATTTTGCTGCCAATGCTCACGGGCTTTTACAATTAATTCATTGGCTTTTTGCTCATCAATATCAGCAATATCAATCAATTCGTCGGTGGCAAGATCAGCAAGATCATTGAGCATAACAATGCCTTTTGCAACAAGCCGATTGAGGATATTATCCTCCATACCTTCAAGATTTTTTAGTGCTTCTTCGGCAGAAGTTGCTTTTTCGTCATCCGAAATGGCTTGAAGAAGTAGTGCATTTCTTGCCCGTTGGCGAAGTTCATTGGCCAAACTCTCATCAAACCCATCAATCGCTAAAAATTCAGCAGTAGGCACATAAGCAATTTCTTCTAAACTGGAAAAACCTTCCTGCACAAGGATAGTTGCAACATCTTCGCCAATATCAAGAGACTGAATGAACAGCTGCTGGAGCGTCAAATCCTTGCTACGCAGTTTTTCGTTCGCCTCTTCTTCTGTCAAAATATTAAGATTCCATCCAGTTAACTCAGCAGCTAAACGAACGTTTTGACCATTTTTGCCAATGGATAGGGGCAATTGATCTTCATTGACAATCACATCCATAATATGGCTATCTTCGTTCACCACAATACGACTAACTTGCGCAGGGGACAATGCATTAATAGCAAATTGCGCCGCATCGGGTGACCAAAGAACAATATCAATACGTTCACCGGCAAGCTCTTGGGTAACCGCTTGCACACGAGAACCTCGCATCCCAATACAAGTACCCTGCGGATCAATACGAGCATCGTTAGATTTGACAGCAATTTTAGCGCGCGCACCCGGATCCCGAGCAACCTCTTTAATTTCTAGCAAACCTTCCTCAATTTCTGGCACTTCCAATTCAAATAATTTCCGCAAAAATTCACAAGATGTGCGCGTTAAAATTAATTGTGGTCCTCGACCTGCGTCATCAACACGCAATAAAAATGCTTTAATACGATCCCCAATGCGCAAATTTTCACGGGGGATCATCTGATCATGGGGCAACAAAGCATCGAGTTTGCCACATTCTACAATCGTATGATTTCTTTCAGTGCGCTTGATTTGGCCATGTATGAGCTGATCTCGCCGCTGCAAAAATTCATTGAGCAACTGCTCGCGCTCAGCATCTCGCATTTTTTGCAAAATGACCTGTTTGGCGGTTTGAGCACCAATACGACCCAGCTCTACCGCTTCAATTGGCTCCTCAATATATCCCCCCAATTCGGCTTGCGCATTTTTTTGCAGTGCTGCTTGCAAAGTCAGCTGAGAACCGGGCATGTCAAGCAAATCATCTTCGACAATCATCCAGCGACGGAAACTTTTATAAACGCCTGTTTCCCGATCAATTTCAACGCGGATATCTACCGCCTCGTCATTCATTTTTTTCTTGGTAGCAGAAGCTAGCGCAAATTCCAATGCGGAAAACACAATCTCTGCATCAACGTTTTTTTCGTTGGCTAATGCCTCAACAAGCAGTAATACCTCGCGGCTCATATGCCGTCCCCCAAACTTGATAATTGCTACAATTTAAATTCTGGCTCTAAACGTGCCTTATGAATATCGTTTAACAAAATTTTGATGATATCGTCACCGTTATCAATCAGTAGTGCCTCATCTTCGACCTTCACCAAACGGCCTATTATTTTTTGAGGTTTTTTGTCTGGCACTAAATAAGCTTTGACACAAATTAGTTTTCCAGTGGCTCGCCAAAAATCTGCCTGGGTGTTCAGAGGTCTATCAAGGCCCGGAGAAGAAACCTCTAATCTGTCATAATTAATATCTTCAACCATCAATACACAGCTCAAATGGCGACTGATGGTCGCGCAATCCTCCACCGTAATACCATTGGGTTGGCGATCAACCAAGATACGTATATTGTTACCTGAAAAATACTCCAGATCCACCAATTCGTATCCGAGACCCATCAGTGTTTTTTCGCACAGCGAGCGTATATCCATATACCATCCAGAAACAAAAAATGGGCATTAAGCCCACCCTCTTATTCCGACATGGGTTTAATTTTAGCTTATTTTTATAGCAAATATCAATCTATTTCTAGTACCCCTAGTACCCTCTTAAGATTGCCATTTAACCATATAAGCAATGAATATGCTTAGAATTCATCTTTATAAAGTGCTGTTGAAAGATATCGCTCACCCGATGAAGCGGCAATGGCAACAATTAATTTGCCTTTGTTATCGTTACTTTTTGCCAGCTGAATCCCTGCCCATAGTGTCGCACCAGAAGAAATGCCAATTAAGAGTCCCTCTTTTTTGGCAGCGGCACGCGCAGTTGATAATGCATCACGATTCTTCACGCGAATAATTTGATCATAGATATTAGTATTCAATATCGGAGGAATAAACCCAGCACCAATGCCTTGGATCATATGCGGTCCCTTTGGGTCCCCTGAAAGGACCGCAGAAGCATCTGGCTCAACTGCAATAACTTGTACAGAAGGTTTTTTTGATTTGAGCACTTCACCCACGCCCGTGATGGTGCCACCAGTTCCAACACCTGCTATAAAAATATCAATCTTTCCTTCTGTATCCTCCCAAATTTCTTCGGCAGTAGCACAACGATGAATAGCAGGATTAGCAGGATTCTCAAACTGGCTTACATGAATATAGTGTGGGTATTGTTTGGCCAGCGCCTGTATTGTCTTGACAGCACCACTCATACCTTCTGAGCCCGGCGTGAGCACCAACTCTGCACCATAAGCTTTTAATAGCATTTGACGCTCAACACTCATCGAGTCTGGCATAGCAAGTACCAATCGATACTGCTTCGCAGCACAGATCATTGCTAACCCAATTCCGGTATTACCTGATGTAGCTTCAATCAATACAGAATTAGGTTTAATTTGTCCAGATTGCTCCAGCGCCTCAATCATTGATAAAGCAATTCGATCTTTAATACTAAAAGAAGGATTAGCTGTTTCTAATTTCAACAATAAGGTCGCGTCAACCGCTAACAACATTTGATTAATTCTTACAAGAGGTGTTTTGCCAATCAATTCAGTTACTGACTTTGCGATGCGCACAACGCAACTCCTTTTTTGGTAAGATTTTTGACAACAAAAATTTAGCAACAACTGAAGATATTATCTTTGTCTTAAATGATGTGTATAAAAGTGGTATATTACCCTTTTTCAATAAAAAAATTTTACTGTCTTTTTAGAGCTATTCGAGAATGATAAAAGAAAGGGGCGATCTATGACTGTTTTGCAATTGCTCAATGACCATGTTAATGCTGCGCTATGTGCGGTTGGGTTTAATCATGCAAAAGCGGTTGTAAAACCAGCTTCTCGACCCGAATTTGGTGACTATCAAGCCAATGGCATCATGAGTGCTGCCAAAGCACATCAAATGGATCCCATGATCTTAGCCAACCAAGTGGTTGCAAAACTTGATCTTAAGGGCATTGCTGCAAAAATTGATGTGGTTAAACCTGGTTTTATTAATCTGTATCTTGAGGGCAATTTTTTAGCAAAACATGTCAAAAATGCCTTAGTAAGCCCGAAATTGGGTATCACCTTACCCAAACCAGAGCGTGTGATGGTTGAGTATTCTTCGCCAAACATCTCCAAAGAAATGCATGTGGGTCACTTGCGCACAACTGTGATTGGTGATGCGCTTGCTAGAGTATTAGGCTATTTGGGTCACCACGTGGTACTTGGTAATCATGTTGGTGATTGGGGTACACAGTTTGGTATGTTGCTTGCTTACCTGGTTGAAATCAAAAAAACGGGTGACCAAGAAATGGAGCTGGCGGATCTTGAGGAATTTTATAGAAAAGCCAAAATACGCTTTGATGAAGATGAAGCTTTTGCGGATCTATCTAGAAATTATGTCACTAAGCTACAAAGTGGCCAGCCAGAGATTCTTTCGCTATGGCAACAATTCGTTGATATTTCACTCAAGCACTGCGAGGCAGTCTACAAAAAACTGGATGTCTTGTTAACAAGAAAAGATGTGAGAGGCGAATCTGCATATAACGATGACCTATTAAATATTGTGACAGATCTTGATAAAAGTGGTCTTTTGAAGGTTGATGGCGGTGCCAAGGTTGTTTTTTTGGAAGAATTTCGTAATAGGGATGACAAGCCGATCGGCGTCATTGTACAAAAAAAAGATGGCGGGTTTCTTTATACGGCAACTGATATCGCCGCCGTTCGCTATCGTCATCATGTGCTCAAATTAGATCGCGCCCTTTACGTTGTTGATGCAAGACAAAGTCAACATTTTCAGCAAATGTTCTTGATTTGTCGTAAAGCAGGATTTGCAACACCTGAAATGGGACTAGAACATATTGGTTTTGGTCTTGTACTCGGAAAAGATGGAAAACCGTTTAAAACACGTTCAGGTGATGTAGTTAAAATAATTGATCTACTCAATGAAGCAGTTGATCGTGCATTGGTCATTGTAAAAGAAAAAAATCCTGAGTTACCCAAACAAGAGCAATTGCGTCTTGCGCATGCTATCGGTGTCGGTGCTGTACGCTATTCCGATCTTTCAAAACATCGCATGAGTGACTATATATTTGATTGGGATACCATTTTGGCTTTTGAAGGAAATACATCACTTTACATTCAGTATGCATACACGCGTATTCAAAGTATATTTCGTAAAGTCGGCGAGCCAAAAGATGAAATACCTATTCAGTTGGTAGAAGACGCTGAAAAACGTTTGGCAAACCATTTGTTACAATTTGAAGATGTGCTCCACACAGTAGCTGATGGTTGCTATCCGCATCATTTATGCACATTTTTATACCAATTAGCCAATACATTTTCGAGCTTTTATGAAAACTGTTCTATCCTGAAAAGTGAACCCGCACTTAAAAATAGTCGTCTACAACTCCTTAAATTGGCCGCAAAAACGCTTAAAGTGGGTATGGAGTTATTGGGTATTAGAGCACTTGAGGCGATGTAGTTGCTCAAGAACAAATATATTTTTATCGGATCAATTAATTGATCTATGGCAAGATAAAGTGAGGATAGCTAAGAGCGTTTTTTGCTTAAAATCCCTATTTTAGTAAAGGATATGCTGTTAAAATGGGCAGCCTTTTAAGTAAGGCACTTTAGTGGTTTTGCAAAAAGCAGTTTATTGTCACTCGTGTTAGCTCTTATTAACTAGAGGATCGCTCTATGTCCCTTGAAACTTATCGTAAACCCGATCTGATTTATCAACTAGAAGATAAACCACCTTTTGTTGCGGCGCTTATCGGTGCTATTACGCACCTTTTAGCAATATTTGTACCGATGGTCATGCCAGCTTTAATAGTGGGAACTGCGCTTAAATTTCCACCCGAGATGACTGCTTACCTTATCTCGATGGCCATGGTTGCTTCTGGAATCGGCACCTTCTTGCAGGTGAATCGTTTCGGTATTGTCGGGTCAGGTTTGCTTTCAATTCAATCGGTTAACTTTTCATTTGTCACAGTGATGATTAGTGCCGGAATGGCAATGAAAGCAGGTCAAGCAGAACCTGACTTTAATGTGATTATCTCAACGCTGCTGGGTGTTTCAACAGTCGGTGCTTTTTTAGTCATTGCCGCGTCAAGAGTATTACCTTACTTGCAACGCGTTATCACCCCTACTGTAAGCGGTATTGTGGTGCTAATGATTGGTCTTAGTTTAATCAAGTTTGGTGTGGTTGATTTCGGCGGTGGATTTGGCGCCAAAATGTCAGGCACATTTGGCACTTATCAAAACATCGGCTTAGCTACTTTAGTGTTAGTGGTTGTCATATTCCTTAATTGTTTTGGCCAACCACTCTTACGAATGGGATCGATCGCCATTGGGTTAATTGTTGGGTACATCGTGGCGTTTTCGATGGGTATGGTTGATTTGACACCCCTTCGTGATATGCCACTTGTGACGATCCCTATACCATTCAAATATGGCTTTATGTTTGATTGGACAGCATTTTTAGCGGCTGGCACAATTTATTTATTAAGCGTTTTAGAAGCCGTCGGTGACATCACAGCAACCGCCATGGTATCCGATCAACCTGTTGAAGGACCGGAATTTACTTCAAGACTCTCAGGCGGTGTGTTAGCCGATGGTATCGTTTCGGTCATTGCTTGCGTATTTGGTTCGTTGCCTTTAACAACGTTTGCTCAAAACAACGGCGTTATACAAATGACAGGTGTTGCATCTCGCCATGTTGGAAAACTGATGGCTTTAATCTTGATCGTATTAGGATTATTCCCAATCATTGGTCGTTTATTTGCAACCATTCCAAGCCCTGTCGTTGGGGGTGCCATGATTTTGATGTTTGCGATGATTGCAATAGCAGGTATTCGGATGATCATGCTTTATGGGATGAATCGACGCGAAGCAGTCATTGTTGCAACATCACTCGGTTTGGGTTTAGGTGTTTCTTATGAGCCAGAATTAATTAAACATTTACCTATACAAATTCAATCATTGGTTGATAACCCAATTTGTGTGGGTGGCTTAACAGGTATTTTGTTAAATTTGTTTATTCCACAACTTAAACCATCAAAAGAATCAGGTAACAAAGAAACGGCACCGATTAAGATTATCTATAACAAAAAACCAAAGAAATTTGCGAAGTTGGCAAAAAAAGACAAGTAATCTTAAAAAAATGGCACGCAACCAATCACATATGGGCGTGCCATTTTTTGTTAGCGCTTGACTTCATTGACAGCGGCATGCTGTATTTTGGGTGCCATAAAAAATGTATCTGAATAAAATTCGCTATCCGGTAAACCTTTCGATAGTAGCGATTGATATACACTTTCAACCATGGTTTGACCACCACATACATACGCTTGATAGTTTGATAAATCTGTAAAATCATTGAGAACAGCTTGATGTACATAACCTGTACGACCCACCCAATGATCAATCGGTACACTCGCTGACAAAATAGGAATATAACGAAAATTGGCCAGCTCACTTTGCCAAGCTTCAATTCGCTTATTAAGATATAAGTCATTCTTATCGCGTGCGCCTCTGTAAAGCGTGATAGCACGTTTTGATTGCAACTTAATCATATGTCCAATAATGCTTTGAATGGGGGCAAAACCAGTGCCACTGCACACAAACAAAATAGGTTTGGAGGATTCTTTTAAAGTAAAATCACCCATCGGCCCTCTAATTTGCAAGAATTCTCCAGGTTCAATAGGGTCACTAAAGACATAGTCAGAAAATTTACCGTTGAGCCGATGGCGTACATGTAACTCAATATAATTGCTTTCATAGGGAGAATTAGCAATTGAAAAGCTACGCTCACTCCCGTCTTTTAAAATAACGTTAATATATTGTCCTGCATAAAAAACAAATGGCGAATCGTTGGGTAAGGCTAAATTAACCAGAGCGACTCGATGAAACCTATCAATGGATTTTACTTGGACGGTTACAATTTTTGGTGTAATCACTGTTTGATTATTGGGTATTTCCGACTGCAATCTTAAGTCAGAATCCGCATGGGAGCGGCAAAGCAAAACAATGTTATCCTGAATTTCGGCTGGCTTAAGTGTACCCTCAGCATAAGTATCCTGCTTAATTTGCCCCGCAAGTACTTGGCATTTACACTGACCACATAAACCATTACGGCAACCGTAAGGCAATGGAATATTCTGCCTAATTGCCGCTTCCAATATAGTTTCTTTTTCTTCAGCATCAAATTGGTAATGCGAAGATTGCATGGTGACACGATAGGTCATGTTGTCTCTTTCATAAACCTTATTAAAACTGGTTTTTAGCCAATGTTTTTATTAATCATCGCTATCTGTCACTTGACAGATAGATTTACATTTTTTTGCGCTACACTAAAACCATTCCTGTTGATTCTTTTTGCGAAACGGGTAGTGTGCTAGAAGTGCTTAACTTTCTATCAGATGTCGCAAAAAAATATTTTACGCTAATGTAGCTCTCATTATGGCAATTAGTCGTAATATATTGACCATGAGAATTAGGTGACAATGGCATGAAAATCGGCACACACATCGTGGCTCTGTATTTCGATTCTGTGAATTTTGCAACTTGTTAGTAGCCGAAGCACGCACTCTAATCAACTTGGATTAGCACAATACTATATAACCCAAAAAACTTCTTGTCAACAATGCATAAAAAGCATTTTATGCTTAAATATCATTTGTCACTTGATATTGGAACAAAACCTATCCGCTAATGCTTAACTTAAGCTAAATAAAGAATTTTCTCCAGAAGCTATTATTAAAATGGACGTGAGGATTTTTTGATGGTAGGAATCTTAAAATGGCATTTCTCTTGCAGAGATAAAAAGGCTAACAAGATAAATGTATATCCAGTAGCTACAACCATTTTTTGATATTACCTTTAAAAAGCTATTAGCTAATACTTTGCAGTCGTTTCCCAAGAGCTAGGTTAGATATTATTTATCATATGAAATATTTTTTTGTAATAACTGAATGCAGTTACAAGAAATAAACCAACTCCTATTGCATTCAACATACTATATACTCCAAAATGATCAATAAAATATCCCGCAAAGGCTATCCCTAATGGAATAGCTATGCTTTCCATAAAAAATATAATTGTAAAAAATCTGGAGCGATAGTTCGCCGGGATTTCCTGCAATAAAAATGAATTAATTAGGATGCTAACTTGTGTTATTCCATAGCCATAAATAAAAACCAAAACAGGGTAAACAAGAATGTTCGAAAACAGGCCTAAAAATAACAAAGCTACGGATGCTAGAAATAGATTGAATATAATAATCTTTGATTTATTAAAATAATTAGTCAATATGCCCACAAAAAGCGATGCAATTATGGCGCCAAGTCCTTCAACAGAAAGTAAAACGCCGAGAAATACTGCATAATTCGAAACTTTTGTAGAAAGTACAGGTAATACTATTTGAATAGGGGCAATTGTTAATTGGAAAAAAAATAGCATAATACATAAATAAAAAATTGTCTTTTTATTTGCTAGATATAATATAACTTCGTATATGTTTTTTTTCCACCATATTGAAGATAGGCAAGTAAAGAGCTTATTTACATTATTATTAGCGGTCGTTTTATTACTTATTTTATAAGTTAATATTCCAGCACATATAAAAGAAAACATGTTAGATAAAATCGCAAGAGTCGTTCCAAACAATATAACAATTGAACCTGATACAAGGTTACCAATGATCTTTATAAAAGAATTTGTGCCTGTTGTTATTTGAAAAGCTTCCTGTAACTGTGCTTTTTTGACCAACTCAGGCAGGAAACCAGAGGCGCCTGCGTTAATGATGGCGGTTCCAAATGCGTTAAAAATATATAATAAAATTAAAATCCCGATGTTTATATCGCCAAAAACAAAAATACCAAAAAATAACAACCATATTATTGCCTTAAAAAAATTACCATATACGATAAAAGGCTTTCTTTGCAAAGAGTCGGCAAATGGACTGAGGATAATTGATAAAAATAAATTTGCTATTGTTGCTGGAATGATAATGTAGGACAGTATGGATGCAGAACCAAATTTATTCAACACAAAAATAGAGAGTGCAATGTGTGCTAGTTGATCACCTATTAGCGAAATGATTTGCCCAGAACGAAACAACCAAAAATTAATTCCGAATTTATTAAAACAGAACATATAGTTAATCCATCAAAACATTTTTTGTACAATATGAACATCTAGCCCATTTGTCTCTAAAAATCATCAGTTCATCATCCAAGCAAAGGCCAACAATTTTTAATTTGTTCGTGAGGTAATTTAGTTCTGTATCCAAAGAATTTTTTTGTATGGCAGGAATACTAAAATCAACAAATGGATCATTAGAATGACAAAAAGAGAAGTCAATATCATAAAACAACTGGTCTTGAGTTTTTTCATTGGACTGCATCAACCATTTGTTATGGCTAGGTCAAAATAATCATCTCCAACGACATCATTTGATGCATTATATGCTGGATATACATTTAATATAACTTCCTTTCCCCATTTTCCATTTCTTGGTATAAACTTATGAAAAAATGTTGGTTCATTTGTTATAGTATCCTTCATGCCTTTGTATGTGAATTTTATTTCAAAAAAACATTTTCAACAGTATTGAATAATTCAATTAAATTATCTTGATTAAAAATAGCATCAAGTATTATTTGATTTTGGTGCAATAAAATAGTTTCTAACATGTGTTTGAGCCTAAATAGAAGCTTCTTGCCTAGACTTTTGATCAGTTAAACCCAAATCTAATATCTATCTGACTGTGGATTTCATGCATACCATTTATGGAGTCATCTAAATATGCGCGCTTTCCCCAACCAGATTTTTTGATTATTATTTGAGATGTGAGGATAATATTATGTATCGCATCTACCAAGTCATATATGTTATATGTGATACCTTGTTGCTTATTTTTGTAGAAAAATGGTTCGCCTCCAGTTAAACCTATAATTGGCATTTTCCGGTTTTTATTACGATAATCTCTAATTTTTTCAATTTATTTTGACATTTATGTGGACACATGGTTCGCGCGTTGCATTTAAAATGGTACGTTCCTGTACTTAGGGATATAGATCGTGGAAAATATTAGAAGTTTTGTTTTACGACAAAGTCATTTTTCTGCTCTTCAAAAATCAGAGATGGAAAAAGGTTTATTGGCCTGGGGAGTTAATTGCCAATTATCCATACTAAATCTATCTGATATTTTTAAAAGAGATGCGCCAAAAATTTTAGAAATTGGTTTTGGGATGGGGCTTGCGAGCGCAAAAATTGCGATGGAAAACCCGCAAAATGATTATCTTTGTGTAGAAGTTCATGGTCCTGGCGTGGGTCGCTTATTAAAATTAATTGATCAGTATGCAATTACTAACATCCGTATTATTCACCACGATATTGTGCCCGTCCTTCAAAATATGTTAGCGGATCTTTCGTTGGATGGTGTTCATATTTTCTTTCCCGATCCGTGGCCAAAAAAACGTCATCATAAACGCCGTCTTATTCAAAAAGGCTTTGTCAGTTTGCTAATTAGCAAACTTAAAAAAAATGGTTATCTTAATTGCGTGACTGATTGGGAGGAATATGCACTGCATATTATCAATGTTGTGTCTATTTTTCCTGCATTAGTACAAAAAAAAAAGAGTGAGGCAATCACTAATCGACCAACCACAAAATTTGAGGCGCGCGGTTTAAAGCTCGGCCACACAATTTACGATCTATTATTTATTAAATACTAAGCAATGAGGCCGCTATTTACCAATACAAAATGTTGAAAAAATTTGATCCAGTAAATCCTCTGAAGAAACAGCTTGGGTGATAAGGTTAAGCGCATTTTGCGCTAGACGTAATGATTCGGCAGCAAGCTCTAGTGGATTGCCTGGTGTGGCTGCCTCATCAACATATTGAGTCGCCTCAAAAATTGCTTCAAGATGACGCTCTCGAGCCAAAAATAATCCTTCGTGAGAACCATGCCACCCAATACACAAAAGTAATTGTTTGCGTAACAAATCGATACCCCAACGATGTTTAGCAGATAAAAGAATAGCTGGATCTTTTTCTTCTTGAAAAATAAGAGGTTTTTCATCTGTTAAATCAATTTTATTGTAGACTTTAATGCGTAAGAGATTTGGGGGAAGATCTTTTAATAGCGCTTGGGTCTCTTCGGTTAATCCATAACGCCGATCAATTAATATGAGCGCAACATCAGCTTGATGGATCGCTGACCAAGTACGTACGATGCCTGCTTTTTCGAGCTCGTCTTCTGTGTAACGCAAACCTGCTGTATCAATAATATGCAAGGGAATACCTTCAACAAGAATCATTTCACGAAGCGCATCGCGAGTTGTTCCTGGTATTTCATTCACAATAGCAATGTCATCATTTGCTAAAACATTCAACAAACTTGATTTACCAACATTGGGAGCGCCAATGAGTACAATATGTGCGCCGTTACGTAACATCGCTCCTTGTTGTGCGCTAGCCTTTATTGACCTTAACTGCGTTTGTAACACTTTAATATCATGCTGAATTTGTGTATGTGATAAAAGATCAATATCTTCTTCTGCAAAATCAAATGTCGCTTCAATCATGGCGCGTAAAGTGGTGATATCTTGTACCAGCTGGTTGATTTTGTCAGAAAAATCACCCTTTAAGGAACGCATGGCATTCTTGATAGCCGCTTCGCTTTGCGCATTGATAAGATCAATAATACTTTCTGCTTGCGCCAAATCTAATTTGTCATTGAGCACAGCGCGACGGGTAAATTCTCCAGGCTGCGCTAAACGTGTACCCAATGCCAAACATCTTTTTAGGAGATGTTGCAATACAAGCATACCGCCATGGCCTTGCAACTCTAAAACATCTTCACCCGTAAAGCTAGCCGGGGAAGGAAAATAAAGCGCCAAGCCCGTATCAATCGCTGCGCCGTCTTCTGCTAAAAAATCTTTATGGGTCGCTACTCTGGGTTTTAAAGAACTACCCAACAAAGGCAAAAACATATTGGGCACAGCAGGACCTGAGATGCGAATGATACCGATACCTGCTTGGCCCGTTGCAGTAGCAATAGCAGCGATTGTATCAACCGAATGTTCGGAAAATATGGGTTTCATGATAAAAATAAATTCAACCAATAAAATGCAATAAGGCCATATTAATCTGCTCAGCCATCATTTGCAGATAATGGTTTTGCATAGTGGGCGCAAATCGCTCATGGTCTTCGCTGCCGATAAGCAGTAAACCAATCACTATTTTTTCAGAATCAAGAAAAGGCAAAACAGCAAACGATTGAAACGTCACCTGCATTGGCAACCATCCCAATAACTCATCACTCACATAATGAGTACAAAATGATGTTTTATTTTTTAATAAATCAATTAGCGCATCTGAGGGACTGTAACAATTAGATAACTTTTCAGTTTTTTTGTGCCACAATTTTAAAACAGAATAAGGCAAACCAAACTCAGTATCTAATGTATTTTTGATATGTTGGAAAAGTGTTGTCATATCCTGCGCAGTCAATAAAGCTAAAGCAAGTTGATGCTGGCGTTTTTGAATATCATCATTAGCAACGGCATTTTCTTTAAGTTGAGCTAAATGTTTTTTAAGCTGTTGATGTTGGCTATACAACTTTGAGAGCTTTTTTTCTGACAAAGCCATCACATGATCAATTGAGGAGCTTAAGCCAAATTGAGCCGAATGTTGCTTTAAAAATTCTGGATTGTCTTTTAAGTACTGTAACACATCATTTGCTTGCACCATGTCACTCTCTTTTCAACGGTAAGCCGATAATAATGATCAGCTTACAAAGAATCAATTTGTCCTGTAAAGCTCGTTGTAACAGAACCTGTTAATATCACCGGTGTATTTAACCCACGCCAAGTCACTAACAAAACCCCTAGGCTCATCTTAACGGATACCGTTTCATCGAGTAACCCAAGTCGAATACCACTGATAACCGCTGCGCAAGCGCCACTGCCACAAGCCAATGTTTCACCAACGCCCCGCTCAAAAACACGCAATCGCACTGCTTGACGATGAACAATTTCTAAAAACCCCACATTCGCTTTTTGGGGGAAATGAGCATCCTTTTGCAACGCAGAACCCACGGTTTTAACAGGTGCTAAATCAATGTTTTTAACCACTAATACTGCATGTGGGTTACCCATGGACAGCACCGATAAAGGGTAAATTTTACGATGAATGCGAATAGGATGGGTAATAGCTGCCACCTTTGCAATAAATGGAACGGCATCGGGCTCAAAAAAAGGCACTCCCATATTAGCACTGACTAAATCATCTTGTTTTTGTAAAACAGTTATCCCTTTTTTGCTGTGCATCGCCAGGGATGTTTTGTGACTTAATTTTTTATCCCAAATAAATTGCGCGCAGCATCTAACACCATTACCACATTGTTCTGCCTCACTGCCGTCTTGGTTAAAAATACGATAAAAAAAATCGCAAGATTCAACATGTGATTTTTCAATCAGCAGTAACTGATCAAAACCAATACCAAGATGCCGATCACCCAACATACGAATTATTTTGGCACTTAATAAAACAGTTTGCGTTACCCCATCAATCACAACAAAATCATTTCCAATGCTGTGCATTTTGCTAAACAAAATATTCATAAAACCACCAATTTTCGCGATATTGCATGCTTAATTATGATAAAAGCGGCATCGATAATTTTTTATGAAGGATGCTAAACAACATATCAATGGCATAATGCGTACTATTTAAACAGGGTATATAACGAAACGCTTTGCCACCTGCTTTGCAAAATAACTTTGCCCCATCCATCCTAATTTCGCTTAATGTTTCCAAGCAATCCGTTATAAAACCTGGGCAAATCACATCCAGCGTTTGAGTGTGTTGAGCGCCTAATTCACAAAGCACATCTTTGGTATAGGGCTCCAACCATTTTCGCGGGTCGAATCGACTTTGGAACGATACAATCCACTGATTGGGTTTTAAAGATAATGATTTTGCTAATGCTTTGGCAGTGGCATGACACTGCCAAAAATAAGGTTCATTATTTCTTAGTGATTGCTTCGGTAAGCCATGAAAACTAATCAGTAATTTATCCGCTTGACCATGTGCAGCCCAGTGATCTAAAACAGATTGGGTCAATGCATTAATGTAATCAGGGTGAACAAAAAAATCAGTCAGGGTATGAATAGATGGCACAATACGGCATTTACTAAGATAGTGCCAAACTTGATCAAACGCACTAGCAGTCGTTGATAAAGCATATTGTGGATAAAGTGGCCAGATAATAAAATGAGTCACCCCCGCTTGCATCATATCATCCAACACATTACTAACTGAAGGCTCACCATAACGCATCGCACACCGGGCAAGCACTCGATTGCCAAAGGCTTGATCCAATCGATTTTGCAAACATTCTGCTTGACGGTGAGCGTGTACCGATAAAGGAGAGCCGTTAGACAACCAAATGCTAGCATATTGTTTAGCAAGACGCTTGGCACGTGTCTTAACAATCACCCATAACATCGGCTTCCATAACCAATCTGTCAAGGTTATAACACGCTTATCAGACAATACAAGCTTAAGATAGTCACGAATTGCTACCACATCTAAAGAGTGGGGAGCACCAAAATGGATCAGGAGCACTCCATATTTAATGGCGCTAACTATAGAGTCACTAGAATTTTTCATCGCATTGCTTAACCCACAATATCATTGGTATCGGCTGGAACCAATACCGTACGATTACCATTGTTTTCCATAGGGCTGACTAAGCCAGCCGCTTCCATTTGTTCAATCAGTCTTGCCGCACGGTTATAACCCACTCTTAAATGTCTTTGCACCGACGAAATAGTCGCTCTTCTTGTTCTTAAAACCACCGCAACTGCTTGATCGTAAAGTGCATCTTCTTCCATATTATTTTGTAAACTAGAAGTAGCATTTTCATATTCATTTTGAGTAGCTCGGCTGCTTAGAATATTTTCAACATAATCGGGTGCCCCATTCGCTTTTAAAAATTCCACCACTCGATAAACCTCTTCATCGGCAACAAAGGCACCATGGATACGCTGCGGATAACCGGTACCCGGTGGCAAATACAACATATCCCCTTGCCCCAATAAACTTTCCGCACCCATTTGATCCAAAATGGTACGACTATCAATTTTGCTGGATACTTGAAAAGCAATACGTGTTGGGATATTAGCTTTGATAAGCCCCGTAATAACATCCACACTCGGTCTTTGTGTTGCCAAAATAAGATGAATTCCTGCTGCACGGGCTTTTTGTGCCAAACGCGCTATCAAACCCTCAATTTTCTTACCAACCACCATCATCAGATCAGCCAGTTCATCCACTACGACCACAATAAATGGCATATTGGTCAATGGCTCAGGCAAATCCGGTGTTGCGCTAAATGGATTAGGCAACGTAAGTCCCGCTTGCTGGGCTTCAAAAATCTTTTGATTAAAACTTGCTAAATTACGTACCCCCAGTTGTGACATTAATTTATAGCGTCTGTCCATCTCACCGACACACCAATTAAGTGCATTAGTGGCTTGATTCATATCAGTCACAACTGGAGATAATAGATGGGGAATACCCTCATAAACTGACAATTCCAGCATTTTTGGATCAATCATAATCATGCGAACTTCACTGGGCGTTGCTTTAAAAAGTAGTGACAAAATCATCGCATTAATGGCCACCGACTTACCAGAACCGGTTGTCCCCGCAACAAGAAGGTGAGGCATTTTTCCCAAATTAGCAATCACTGGTACACCCGCAATGTCTTTACCCATCGCAATCGTTAAAGGGGTCTCACTATTTTGATAATGATCAGAACCGATAATGTCGGACAAACGAACAATTTGTCTTTTTGGGTTAGGTAACTCAAGCCCCATACTAGTCTTACCAGGAATTGTTTCAACCACACGAATAGAACCAAGACTAAGTGCGCGAGCCAAATCTTTAGATAAATTCACAATCTGAGAACCCTTAATGCCCATTGCAGGTTCAATTTCATAACGCGTAATCACCGGCCCTGGATAAGCCTGAATAACGCGCGTCTCAATACCAAAATGGGTAAGTTTTTCTTCAATCAACCGAGAAGTTAATTGAATCGTATCTGCAGAAACTGATGTATTTTGAGAGGTGACTGATTCCAGTAGAATAAGCCCTGGCAGACTCCCATAACCTATATTGGCAAATAAAGAACCCTGACCCGACGCAGTCACTGGATTCGGTTTGGGTCTTGCTCTTCGCTTGATCGAGGCGGGCATGGCACTCATATCAATCGGTGCAGTAACAGGTATTTGAATCGTTGGTTCAGTTGCTTTTTTGGTCATTTGCGGTATGCGTATTTTTTGGCGTAAAAAACGCCCTACCGATACAGTCACTATTTCAAGTACCCAACCCATTTTTTCAAGAGTCATCAGCCAAGAACAATGGAAAAATAAAGATAAACCTAATACGCTCGCAACCACTAAAAATAACACCGAACCGATATGACCAACTGCATGAACCATTGGATCATAAAACAGATCACGCAAAAGTCCACCACCCGCTAAAGGCAAAAGATGGTTCGCAGGGTCAACAAACAACGCCTCAATACCTGAGCTTGCTATTAAGCAAAACCCAGCCCCTATTGCTCTTTCCGTATAATGGGCAGCTGGCATTTCCACTTTAAGCTGTTTATAGATTGTTCGTTGGCAACCCAATACAATAATCAATACAAAAAATCCGATCAGTATCAGCGCAGAATAACCAAATAGATACAACAACATATCAGCCAACCAAGCCCCTGATGCACCCGCCACATTGCGGATGGTAGCGTCCTCTGTACTATGAGACCATGCCACATCCAGTGGCGAATAACTGAGTAAAGCAATACCCAAATAAACTGTCAGTACAATAAGTGCCAGCAACCAACCCTCTTTAAATAATGCTGAAAATTTTGGCGAAGTGGGTATACCCCCAACCTGTTGAATGGGCCTTTTTTTGCGAAATGATAATTTTGCCAAGAGTGATCCTAAATTCATATGCATTCGCTTGAATATCTGTTAGGCATCCTCGTTAAGAAAGCAACCAAAAAACCAAACACTCCTGCTACTGAGTGCATTATACAGCAAGAACTTATAAAGTTTGAGGTCGCACTGGATCGCTTGCTAAGGTTAAGCCCCAGGATTAATTTGGAAAAGTTGCGATTTAAAAGCTCTTAATTGATCACGCAATTGAGCGGCCTCCTCAAAACGTAAATCATGCGCAGCATTGAGCATGGTTTTTTCGGTTTTTTTGATCAATTGCATGAGCTGTTTTTCGTTATAAATCGCAAAGGGGGTATCAGCGGTTTTGGCAGTTTGTTTTGAATAAACATTGATCATGTCTTTAACAACTTTTTTAATACCTTCGGGTGTAATATCATGTTCTTTGTTAAAAATAATTTGTTTATCACGGCGCCGATTGGTTTCTTCGATGGCTCGTTGCATACTATTGGTGACACGGTCAGCATATAAAATAGCGCGACCATTCACATGGCGAGCTGCTCGCCCAATGGTTTGAATCAGTGAGCGCTCTGAACGTAAAAATCCTTCTTTATCAGCATCTAAAATAGCAACAAGTGCCACTTCAGGAATATCCAACCCTTCTCTTAACAAATTAATCCCAACGAGTGCATCAAAAACCCCTAAACGAAGATCTCTAATAATTTCAACGCGCTCTACCGTATCAATATCACTATGTAAATAGCGCACTTTAATACCATGTTCGCTTAAATAATTGGCTAATTGTTCGGCCATACGTTTTGTGAGCGTAGTAATCAATACACGCTCTTTTTTGTCCACACAAATTTGAATAACCGAGAGTAAATCATCCACCTGTGTGGTAGCAGATCGCACTTCAACAATTGGATCAATAAGCCCTGTGGGTCTCACCACTTGCTCCACAATATTAGACGAATGATTTTTTTCATAGTCAGCAGGCGTTGCAGAAATACAGATGGTTTGCGGAATTAATAATTCAAATTCTTCAAATGTCAGGGGACGATTATCAATAGCAGAGGGCAATCGAAAACCATAATCCACTAAATTCTGTTTGCGCGCTCGATCTCCTTTATACATACTACCAATTTGCGGAATCGTCACATGGCTTTCATCAATAAAAATCAAACTGTCATGCGGAATATAATCCAGTAAAGTAGGAGGGGGTTGTCCTGAATCGCGGCCAGAAAATAATCGTGAATAGTTTTCAATACCCTTACAAAACCCCATCTCATAAAGCATTTCCAAATCAAATTGCGTTCGCTGCTCAAGTCGCTGCGCCTCAACAAGTTTACCGACTGATCGGAAAAAATCTAGCCTGACTTTGAGTTCCTCCTTAATGCGCTCGCAAGCTTTTAAAACAGTGTGTCGTGGAGTGACATAGTGGCTCGAAGGAAAAACGGTATAACGTGTCACGCCCTTATGGAGGCGTCCCGTTAATGGGTCAAATAGATGAAGAGTTTCTATTTCATCCTCTAATAAATTAATCCGCAAAGCAATTTCCGCATTTTCCGCAGGGAATATATCAATAATATCCCCGCGCACACGAAAAATCCCTCTAGCAAAATCTAAATCATTTCTTTTGTATTGCATCGTCACCAAACGCGCAATAATATCCTTTTGTGATATTTTTTCACCTTCTTTAACATGCAAAATCATTTGATGGTAATCAACCGGATCACCAATACCATAAATTGCTGAGACTGTTGCAACAATGACAACATCTCGTCTTTCTAGCACCGATTTGGTTGCAGAAAGCCTCAACTGTTCAATATGTTCATTAATACTGGAGTCTTTTTCGATGTAAAGATCACGACTCGGCACATACGCCTCAGGTTGATAGTAATCGTAGTAGGAAACAAAATATTCAACAGCATTATGAGGGAAAAATTCACGCATTTCGCCATATAACTGGGCCGCAAGCGTTTTATTGTGAGCCAAAATAATAGCAGGTCGACCCACCTGGGCAATCACATTGGCAACCGTATAAGTTTTGCCAGACCCTGTTACACCAAGTAAAGTTTGAAAAGAGCGCTTGTCATGAATGCCTTTGACTAATTGATCGATCGCTTCGGGCTGATCACCGGCTGGCTTAAAAAGCTGGTTTAATGTAAATAAACTATTAGGAAAATTAACGCTTGCTATCATGCGATGACACTCAATAGATTCATACTTCAATAAGATCAATCATAAAATCCAAAAATGCTTAGATCGGTTGATTGTAGTACACCTAAAGCATGATTAATATACTCAACAAATATATGACCTGAGTAAAAATTCGTTTATGATGAAAGCCCTGTATTCATTTTGATTAAGAAAAACAATCACTGATCGTAAAGCACCATAAATTGCTTCGATAAAACAATATCAAGGAATCGCTCGTTTTTTATTAAGGGATTGCATGCATTGGTTCATATTGATTAAAGCAGCTGCTATGGGCGTTGTGGAGGGGATAACTGAGTTTTTACCGATCTCTTCAACAGGTCACCTGATTATCGCGGCGAAATGGTTACATTTTAATCATGCCACTGCCGAAGTATTTGAGGTCGTTATTCAATTAGGTGCCATCTTAGCGGTGTGTTGGGAATACCGCCAACGACTTTTTTTTGTTGCACAACATATCCTTAACCACAAAACTAATCAGCGTTTTTTGCTCAATATATTCATCGCTTTTATTCCCGCCTCACTTTTGGGCGCTTTATTCATTTCATTCATCAAAACCTATCTTTTTAATCCATTTTTTGTCGCTTGCATGCTCACAATAGGCGGTGTCATTATTTTATGGATTGAGCGGTGTTGCTATGTCGTCAAGATTCATAGCATGGATGATATCAAGCCAATAGATGCGCTCAAAATAGGATTGATCCAAATTTTTTCACTCATGCCAGGTATTAGCCGATCAGGCTCGACAATCATGGGCGGTCTTTTGTGTGGATTAAATCGTCAGGTGGCTACCGAATTTTCATTCTTTTTAGCCATTCCAGTGATGTTTGCTGCTACTTTTTACGACGGAATACGCTCTTGTGCGCTTTTTAATATAGAGGATATTCCCGTTTTTGCGATCGGCTTGATTGTTGCTTTTTTTTCAGCGTTTATTGCGGTAAAAGGATTTTTGCGCTTTATTTCTCAACACACTTTTTATTTATTTGCTTGGTATCGAATCATCTTTGGAATCATCTTATTCGCCTGGTACTACCAATAAACTCATATGAGTCTTAGTTTGACAAACCTGATAAGCTCTTATAAAATCAACGGTTCAGTGTTTGAACCTCTATCGCGGGGTGGAGCAGTCTGGTAGCTCGTCGGGCTCATAACCCGAAGGTCGTTGGTTCAAATCCAGCCCCCGCAACCACTTATTGGGCTGTTAATTCTTTCGAGTTAGGATTTTTCTCCTTATGCTTATTGACACAAGAAGTCAATTGCTCCAATAAGAGCTCCGATAGCGACCACGGTAGTCAAATCAACAATCCAAAAAATTTCATGATGAAACATTTTCTCCTCCCTATCAAGATTTTGTATGAATCAAGATAATCTACATTTTCTAAAATATATCGGTTATTTGCAGAATTTATTAAAGATGGTTGAAACCATCCAAAATCAAATTACCTACTTGTTAATAGGTATCAGCTCTGGTGTTCCATTAAACATAATTTCTTTCAGAGTCACAGTGTACTTCTTCTTATCCTTTATTTTTGAGATTCCAACGGGTGTTTTGGCGGATGTAATAGGAAAGACTTTGAGTATTGCTATTGGGTATTGGTTTATGGCCTTATCTGCTTTGTTGGTGTTTGCATCTCTATTGAGTGGATATGATACTTTTTGGTGTTATATATTGGTTGGGCTCAGCGCAATAACAGGTGCAGTTGCATCTGGTTTAATTATTGCCACTCTTAATACTTTTTTGCAGAAAAAAATTGATGAGTTTTACCTAAAACACAAAGCAGAATTATCCCCTAATTTTAAAATTAAAGCTCTTTCTATGTCGCAAGGACATGGCAATGGTTTGGGAACTATCGTTCCCTGTATTGTGCTTGGCCTTTGTATCGTTTTGTTAAGGTATTCTAATATTGCAAAATATATGCTACTTATTCCCATCCTCATCAATTTTTTTGTTGGTTGCTATTTTTATCAACAACATCAATTGTTCTTGAAACTAGAAAACCGAGTCCCTTTTTTAAATCAAATACGGCTTTCATATTGCAGCTACAGCAGCAACATAAAGCATTTTTATTTAGCAATTAGATATAACACATTAGTTTGTTCAGTGGTTATACCATTGCTTGCTTTAGCGATGATTTGTACATTATTAATGATACATGTCCATACTTATATGATGGTAGCTCAATTGAGATTGTCGGATATATATCATTCAGATGCCCTTCATCTGTTGTTATTGGTTTTTATAGCTACAGCATTTGATCAAGCAACTTATATGAAAGGTATTATTGTTCCTTTTGTATCCAAAAAATTTAAGCCCGATGCGTTAATCGTAATTTCGTTCGTTTTGGTTTTGGCATTAAGCGTAGCTACATTAGGAATCTACAATTTAATGCCGGTCGTTGCCATATATTGTTTTGCTCTATTTTTCAGACCCTTCTTATCAATAGGTCAATTTATTATTAATAGCACTCTGATGCATGTGGTACCTTCAGAAATAAGAACAACTATACTCAGCATTTCTCAGGCTGGCGTCATATTGCTATACTCAATGTATTCTCTTTATCTATCAACTACAAAAGCGGGACTTGATACACCAATAGCCAATATAATAGAGGTCATTGCAGTTGTATGTTTTGGCCTGATCATATTTTTGATATCCAAAAATAAATTGAAACAATTTGCAATTTAGGTCGTGGAATTTTTTGGTCGTTTGGATAATCCGCTAAACAATCCCAAAAAGACTGATACCCTTCTTGGCGCAGACTACATAGCTAAATTTCACCTTCAGGCTTCTCAATAAATAAAAGCACACTTAGCAAAAATTTATTCAAAACAACCAAAGATCGCTATTTTACAAATGGGTTAATCGCTAGATAACTCTTCAATAGTGTTTTGATATTTTTTAGGCTGAGCGATTTATCTGTATTCGATGCTAAACTCGTAACCATCTTAAAAAAGTACATCCAAGAGCCTTGAAAGCTTTCTCGTTCCATTTCTTTATCTATACTAAAGCTCGCAACCCGAGATATATTCAAACTTTCCCATTCACCATTCTTTGCCTTAAAAATTTCCTTAAAGGCTAGAAGGGAATATCGTCATCCATGTCATCCACAATTTCTTGGGGTGATACCGCTTCTGAAGTGGCTTTTTCGGGTGAACTAGATGAGCTACTTGTCTTATGAGCAGCATTGCCGCCAGAACCCTCAAAAGGCGCTGCTGGGTCACGTGAGCCCAGCATTGTCATACTGTTACCAACAATTTCATAAAACGTTCTTTCGATACCCGTTTTGTCTTGGTACTTTCTTGATTGAATACGCCCCTCAATGTACACTTGTTTGCCCTTGGATAAGTACTGCTGGGCGATCTCGGCCAATTTCTGATAAAAGACAATATTGTGCCATTCGGTACGCTCAACTCGTTCGCCATTTTTGTTTTTCCAATTCTCTGAGGTGGCTATACTAAAGGTACAAACGGCATCACCATTTTGAGTATAGCGAGTTTCGGGGTCTTTACCCAAATGACCAATAAGTGTAACGCGGTTAACTGACGACATGGCGATCTCCCGTACCAATAGTTGCAAAATACATTACTAAGCTAATCCTATTGCGAAGTATTTTAGCATAGATATTTCGCAAAAATAATTGCTTATTAAAGCACAGTTGCTCTTAGAACATGTGGTATAAACATTCAAGGAATCCTATTTTTAAATCAATTTTTGACTATGGACTTTATTCGAATTCGCGGTGCACGCACCCATAATCTTAAAAACATTAACCTTGATTTGCCCGCAAGGCGTCTTATTGTCGTCACCGGTTTATCAGGCTCGGGTAAATCTTCATTAGCGTTTGACACGCTTTATGCAGAAGGTCAGCGTCGCTATGTCGAAAGTTTGTCAGCGTATGCGCGCCAGTTTTTGCAACTAATGGAAAAGCCAGATGTTGATTTGATCGAAGGATTAAGCCCAGCCATTTCCATTGAACAAAAGGTCACGAGTCACAATCCACGATCAACCGTTGGCACCGTCACCGAGATCCATGATTATCTGCGGTTATTATTTGCAAGAATTGGTGAGCCCCAATGCCCTGAACATAAGATCAGTTTGTCTGCGCAATCCGTTGCACAAATGGTGGATCATGTGTTGGCGCTACCTGAGGGAACGCGCTTGATGATTCTTGCCCCTTGCATGATCGAAAAAAAGGGTGAGCAACTAGAATTATTTGATCACTTGCGTGCGCAGGGTTTTTCTCGAGTACGCGTCAACAAAAAACTATATGAGCTTGATTCAGTCAATCCGCTTAACAAAAATCAAAAACATAATATTGAAGTGGTCATTGATCGCATCAAAATACGCCAAGATATTAAATCACGTCTTGCCGAAAGCTTTGAAACTGCATTGGTATTTGGTCATGATCGCGTGTTAATTGTCAATATGGATAATGACAGTGAGCAGTGGTTTTCGGCCACCTTTTCCTGTCCGCTTTGCGCTTATAGTCTTCCTGAGCTTGAACCACGCCTTTTTTCTTTTAATAGCCCGATGGGTGCTTGCCCACAATGCGATGGGTTAGGAGAAATTTTATTTTTTGATCCAAAGCGTATCGTATCGCATCCCGAGTTATCGCTCGCTGACGGCGCAATCAGTGGATGGGACCGACGCAATACGTTTTATTTTCAAATGCTTAAAGATCTGGCGAGTCACTATCATTTTGATATTGATACTCCATTTGAAGCGCTTAATAAAAACATTCATACCCTCATTCTATATGGATCGGGTACTGAAAAAATCCAATTTTTACAGTCATTTGACCAAAAAATGGTTAGCTATCATCGTCCCTTCGAAGGAATCGTTGCCAACTTTGAAAGACGTTACCTTGAAACCGATTCGGTGCGAGTGCGCGAAGAGCTGGTCAAATACCAACATAATAAAATTTGCCCCAGTTGCGAAGGTACGCGTTTAAAAAAAGAAGCGAGGCATGTAAAAATCGGCGGCAAGTTCTTGACTGAGATTAATGCACTGCCACTAAAAGAAACTGCTTCATTTTTCGCTAGCCTTGTTTTTGAGGGTCAACGCCATGTCATTGCAGAAAAAATTATTAAAGAACTCAATGCACGAATAGCTTTTTTAAATGATGTGGGGCTTGGCTATCTTTCGTTATCCCGCTCTGCAGAAACTTTGTCAGGCGGGGAAGCACAACGCATCCGGTTAGCAAGCCAAATAGGATCAGGTTTAACGGGGGTGATGTATGTGTTAGATGAGCCCTCCATTGGATTACATCAGCGTGACAATCAACGCCTTATTGGAACTTTGCTACGTTTACGCGATCTAGGCAATACCGTCATCATGGTCGAGCATGACGAAGAAGCGATCTGCCACGCCGATTTTATTGTTGATATGGGTCCTGGCGCTGGTGAACATGGCGGTGAAGTGCTTATTGCAGATAACTTAGAAAAAGTCAAAGCATGCTCACGATCCATCACTGGGGCATTTTTATCTGGAAGACGTCACATCGCTTTGCCTAAAAAACACTTACCCATCAATCGAAACCATATGCTCTCGCTATATGGTGCAAGTGGCAATAATCTTAAAAATCTGCAATTGGATTTACCATTAGGTTTAATGGTTTGTATAACCGGTGTATCGGGCTCGGGTAAATCGACCCTTATTAATGACACCCTGTTCAGAGCGGTTTTTTTAAAATTGCACGGCACCTCTCATAAAGAACCTGCACCCTTTACTAAATTGGTCGGCGCCGACCAATTAGATAAAATTATCAATGTGGATCAAAGCCCTATTGGTCGCACACCACGATCGAATCCGGCAACCTATACAGGGATGTTTACCCCCATTCGCGAACTTTTTGCGGGTGTACCCTTGGCTAGAGAGCGTGGCTATAGTATCGGTCGATTTTCTTTTAACGTAAAAGGTGGGCGCTGCGAAGCCTGTCAAGGTGATGGACTCATCAAAGTTGAGATGCATTTTTTGCCTGATGTCTATGTTAAATGTGATACATGTCAAGAAAAACGCTATAACCGCGAAACACTTGAGGTGCGCTATAAAGGCAAAAATATTCATGATGTCTTAATGATGACCGTGGAAGAAGCGCTTGGTTTTTTTGCCGCCATTCCTGCCATTTTTCGACGATTACAAACTTTAATGGATGTAGGATTAGGCTATATTCGACTCGGGCAAAGCGCAACCACTTTGTCAGGGGGCGAAGCCCAGCGAGTCAAGCTGGCACTCGAACTTTCTAAAAAAGATACAGGACATACCTTATATATTTTGGATGAACCGACCACAGGGCTTCATTTTCAAGATGTTGAGTTGCTCCTGAAAGTATTACAACGACTGCGTGACCATGGCAACACAATCGTTGTAATTGAACATAATCTTGATGTGATCAAAACAGCGGATTGGATTATTGATTTGGGTCCAGAAGGCGGTATAGAAGGTGGAAAAATTATTGCATCGGGCACCCCAGAAAAAATTGCGCGCCAGAAAAGTAGCTACACAGGTCGCTATTTATGCAACGTTCTAAAAAAATTACCTAATTAACTAGCCTGAGACTGCGCCTGAATCCAGTGAGTCACACTTTTTAAAGCAACAGGTAGTTGTGGCGTATTTTTGCAAGCGCCTTGTGCCATATTGGCCTTGCCACCTCCCTTGCCTTCTAGCTGTTGCGCAACATGATTAACCAATTTAACCGCATGCAAGTGATGAGTCAGGTTATCCGTCACACCAGCAATCAATAAAAGCGAATCGTCCGGTTGGTGGCTCACCAAAATAATCACCGCACGGTGCAGTATTTTTTTGAGCTGATCCATCACTTGCCTTAGCATTTCTATATCTTCTTCATAAAATTCTGACGTTAATAGTTTAATGTCATCTACCACATATGCTTGGCTAGACAACTTAAGCGCAATACTGTCAGCAAGTTTTGTTTTAGCGTGATTTAATAATCGCTCCGTTGTTTTGATTTTATGTTGTAAACCACTAATTTTATCCAGTATTTCTTGATCAGCGTTCGTTTTAAAGGAAGTGGCAATTTTTGCCACCAATTGCTGTTGCGCTTGAGTATAAGACAAAGCAATTTGTCCTGTAACAGCTTCAATACGACGAACACCGGCTGCAACGCCATGTTCGCTAATGATTTTAAAAAGTCCAATTTCTCCGGTACGACTCGCATGGGTTCCCCCACATAGCTCGCTTGAAAATTCTCCAATTGCCAACACCCGAACAGTATCACCATATTTTTCATTAAAAAGCGCTATTGCATGACAACGCATGGCTTCGTCATAGGACATATTCGTGGCCAAAATACGGTGATTATCTACAATGGCTTGATTGACAAGGTCTTCAACAGCGACTAATTGTTCATTTAATAAGGGAGTCGATTGAGAAAAATCAAAGCGAATTTGTTGGGCAGTGACTAAGGATCCTTTTTGCAGGACATGCGAACCTAAAATTTGTCTAAGTGCCGAATGCAACAGATGCGTTGCTGAATGGTTTTTCGCCGTTAGTTGGCGGTGATTTTTGTCAACGCTTGCCTGTATTATGTCACCTACTTTTAGGGCACCGCTTTTGACAACACCATAGTGACCAAATACAAACGCCTTTATCTTTTGTGTATCTGATACCGCAAATAAACCCAAACCTTTTTCATGAGCAATTTGACCCACATCACCGACTTGACCGCCTGATTCGGCATAAAAAGGGGTGCTGTTGAGAACCACAATCCCTTCGTCATTTGCCAATAATTCATCAACAGGTTGATCTTTTTTGTAAAGCGCCACAATTTTTGCCGAAATACTAAGATGCTGGTAGCCTTCAAAAGAAGTGTCGGTATCATCAAACTCAAGCAAATTCACCTTTTTAAAACTCGCATGCTGTTGCGATTGATGCTTTTGCTGTTGCATTGCTTGGTTAAAGCCTGCCTCATCAATATCAATCCCTTGCTCCTTACAAATATCGGCCGTTAAATCAGTGGGGAAACCAAACGTGTCATACAGTAAAAATACGGTATCACCTGACAACATTTTTGTTTTAAGAGATTGCCGAATCGCATCATCCAATAAAGACAAGCCTCGCTCTAGGGTTTGAGCAAAACGACTTTCTTCGTCATAAAGTACTTTTTCAATCACTGTTTTTTGCGCACTTAATTCTGAATAAGTAGCAGACATGGCCAGTATCAAATCATTCACCAAGTGATGCAAAAAGGGTTGCTTTTGACCTAACTGATACCCATGTCGGCTCGCTCGCCGAATAATCCGACGCAGTACATAGCCGCGCCCATCACTGGCTGGCAACACACCGTCCGCAATTAAAAATGCAGCCGCACGAATATGGTCAGCAATCACTCTTAACGAAGCATTGGATTGTAAGGTGCTGACACCCACTACTTTTTGAGCAGCATGAATCAGTAATTTAAAAGTATCCGTGTCATAGTTATCATGAACGCCCTGCATGACTGAGGCGATACGCTCAAGCCCCATACCCGTATCAACGGAAGGGTGTGGCAAAGGATGCATCGCCCCTAAAGCATCTCGATTAAATTGCATGAACACGCAATTCCAAATTTCTGTGAAGCGATCCCCCTCTTGATTGGGGGAGCCGGGCGGTCCGCCAGGCGCTTCATCACCGTGGTCGTAAAAAATTTCCGTACAAGGCCCACAAGGCCCTGTGTCACCCATTTGCCAAAAATTGTCGGAAGCATAAGGAACGCCTGCTTTGTCACCAATTTTAATAATTTTGTTTTCCGGTAAACCAATATCGTTGCGCCAAATTCGATAACTTTCTTCGTCTGATGAATATACCGTCACTAGTAACCGACTCGTAGGCAAATTAAGCCATTGGGGAGATGATAAAAAAATCCACGCAAAGCGTATAGCGTCTTGTTTGAAATAATCACCAAAACTAAAATTGCCAAGCATCTCAAAAAAAGTATGGTGTCTTGCGGTATATCCCACGCTTTCTAAATCATTATGTTTACCTCCTGCGCGTAAACATTTTTGTATCGTCACCACCCGCTTAGCCGGTGCTTTATCAAAACCCAAAAATATATTTTTAAATTGGTTCATACCGGCATTGGTAAAAAGCAAAGTCGGATCATTGTGAGGAACCAATGAGCTTGATTTGACAAACTGATGGTCTTGCGATGCAAAAAAATCAATGAATTTTTGGCGGATTTTAGCGGTTTCCATATTCACCAGCTCAGCCATTAGACAATAAAATATTCCGACACAAACCGTACTTGAATCATTTTAAAGCAATGAATCATCAAACGGTTTGGTTTTTAAATAAATCTTGATAGGCACAATAAAGGGCGCCACAAAAAAGTATCAAAACAATATAGAGCGACAATAAGAGCAATACCGTTTTAATAAACAAAACACTAATACTCAGTTGCTGCATAAGCAAAAATATTAAAACAACGGCTGCTGAAAATATAAAGTTCAATATCAAGATAGATCCCATATGATTGACCAAAGTTTTTGCAGCCATTGTGATAGCCACAAAAGCAGTTTTTTGGCATAAAATAACCAGTGTGGATGCCCAAAAAATGATACTAAACAATAGTTGGCAAGCAAATAGCAATACAATGAATAAGCTCGATGCGCTCGGATGTTGTGCAATATAGGATCGAATGGGTAGTTCAATAACCAAATAAAAAACAATCAGCGCCACCAAAAAAAGTAGACAGAGCAAAAAAAGCGAGCGCGTTTCTTGTCGAAATCCGATCAATAGATATTGGATTTTAAGTGGGTTAGCTTGTTGTTGTGTCTGACAAGCAAAAGCAATGCCTGCCATCAAAAATGGTATTATAAGACCAAATGTCAAGCCAGAAATCAAGCTGGCTATCCATATCAATGCGATCCATTTGATCGGTTGCTGGATGAATAAACCCCATGCATTTTCAATCCAACTGAACACATGATTTAGTTTGAGCATTTTGCTTAAAGATTGATTATTTAAATAGTTCAGAGCAACAGGATAAAACATCCCGTATCATGGTGCAACATTAGTTCAATAAGAATGAACAAGAAAAACAACAAGCGCCAACTATTAATAGATCATTGGGAGGATTAAATGGTTATTCAGCCATTTAATAAAGAAAAAGCAAAAGCAGAATTAAAAAATTTTCGTTTGCAAGTACCCCTTGTTCATTGTATGACCAATGAAGTCGCTCAAGAATTGACCGCCAATGTTCTTTTGGCAATAGGGTCTTCTCCTGCCATGATTGTTGCTTCGGCCGAAGCCGGCGATTTTGCCAAACAAGCCGATGCTTTACTCATCAATGTCGGCACACTTTACCCAAAAAGAGATCAAGCCATGCAATGTGCGGTCAAAGCAGCTTGTGAATCAGGCACACCTTGGGTACTAGATCCAGTGGCTGTTGGCATACTGGCTTATCGAACCAACTTTTGTCAGCAACTCTTATTAAAGCGCCCTAATGCAATACGAGGCAATGCTTCTGAAATAATTGCTTTATCCGGTGGCTTAGCAACCAATCGCGGAGTAGAAAGTGCGAACAGCTCAGAATCAGCACTAGACAATGCTATTTCGTTGGCTCAACGCACAAAAAGCATCGTCGCCGTCACAGGCGAAACAGACTATGTCACCGATGGCAAAACTACTTACGCTATTGAAGGAGGGCATATCCTAACAACGCGGGTGGTCGCCACAGGTTGTGCATTATCTGCATTGGTAGCCGCCATGTTAGCAAACACTAAAAACCCTTTGCAGGCAACCGCAACCGCTTGTATGGTATTTTCAGTTGCTGCAAAACAAGCCGCTGCAACTATCACCTGTCAAGGGCCTGGATCTTTTAAAATCGCTTTTTTAGATGCGCTTTATCATATCGATCAATTAATTGAATCAAAGTAAGCTTGTATGGAAAAAACAGTACATCACTTACAGTGTTGCCTTGTATTGGATGCCGATCAATGCGTTCAAGAAGACAAGATGTTAGCCATTGCAAAAGCGACCTTATTGTCTGGCATTACCATGATCCAGCTTCGCATGAAAAGTTGGCCCAAAAAACGTTGTATTAAGATGGCCAAAGCAATAAAGGATTTGTTAAGTGACACCAATATCCCTTTAATCATTAATGACTATGTTGATGTGGCCATCGAAGTAAATGCAGATGGCATTCATGTTGGTCAGCAAGATTTACCGCCTGAGCAAGCTCGCTCGCTAATTGGTCCAAATAAATGGTTGGGGCTTTCAATTGCCAACAAAAAAGAATTAGAAGCTGCACCAAAAAGTCTGGTGGATTATTTTGGGATTGGTCCGGTTTTTCATACTACCAGTAAGCCAGATGCTACTTTGCCAATCGGTATTAAAGGGCTGATTGAAATGGTTGATTTGGCTAAACCGGTGCCCGTCGTTGCCATTGGTGGCATCGGCATGGAAAACATAAAAGATTTATTACCCCATGTTGCAGGCGTTGCAATTATCTCGGCTATTTGCAATCAAATCAATCCTAGCCAAGCAGCTTATGAATTAGCAAAAGCTTGTAAGGAGAAAAATCAATGATTTTTAATGTACTCACTATTGCTGGCTCAGATTCTTCGGGGGGCGCCGGTATTCAGGCCGACTTAAAAACTTTTTCTGCGCTAAAAGTGTATGGTTTAAGTGTGTTAACCGCATTAACCGCACAAAATACACAGGGTGTTGTCGCCGTCAAAACAATCTCTGCTGATTTTTTAACAGCACAACTTAATGCTGTCTTTGAAGACATCCAAATCAATGCAGTCAAAATTGGTATGTTGGCCAATATTGAAACTATTCAGGCAGCGGCTAAAGCACTGATTCGCTATCAGCCAAAATATGTGGTACTTGATACGGTTATGATTGCTAAAGGTGGCCATATGTTACTAGAAAAAGAAGCCATCAATAGCTTGCGTGATACTTTGCTACCTATGGTTGATTTAATTACCCCCAATCTTCCTGAAGCGGCTGCCCTTTGTAAAACCACCGTAGCCCTTGATGAAAAATCAATGTGCGAGCAAGCGCGTCTATTGTTAGCAATGGGTTGCAAAGCCGTATTAATGAAAGGAGGGCATTTACAAAGTAATCATAGCCCTGATTGGTTTGTAACCTCCAAAGAGGCAACTTGTTTGACATTGCCTAGAGTCACGACAAACCATATTCACGGAACAGGTTGTACGCTCTCTGCTGCCATTGCCGCTTTGCGACCTCAACGATCCACTTGGCTAGAAGCCATAAAAGACGCTAAAGATTTTTTGCAAGGTGCCCTTAAAGCATCGGATGCTTTAAACGTCGGGAAAGGCCCAATCGCTCCCTTGCACCATTTTTATCAATGGTGGTAAAAATTAATCACCAAAAAGATGCTAAAAAAGGTGGCGAGCCAACCCAAAGCACTAGCAAAATGGCCTTGGCTGCTTTCTTCCGAACCTGACCAGGTTGACCACGCGCCACGCCTTAAGCGACTCGCCATTGTATGTTTTTTAATAAAAACATCATGGTGCCGGCGAAAGGAGTTGAACCCTCGACCTTCTGATTACAAATCAGCTGCTCTACCAACTGAGCTACACCGGCTCACCATGGCATTATGCGAGAAAAGAAAAATGGTTGCAACCTATTAGACTAAGAGACACAATCGTTTCAACCTATTTTTTGCCACGCTCAATTAAGATACCCACTTGACCGCGTTCAGGTAATACACCTAACTTGGTAATGGCGACTTTAGTCCATGGCGCTTTGAACTCTTCCAAAATAATTTTGGCAATGTACTCTGCCAATGTCTCAATCAGAGCAAATCGTTTGGTTAAAAGAGCGTTTTGTAATTTTTTGAGCAGACTTTCATAGTCAATGGTTTGTTCAAGTTCTTCAGTAAGCGCTTGATTTTTGGGCAAAGCAATATCTAAATCAAGGCGCAATTTCGACTGTTTTTGCTGCTCCCAATCGTAGCAACCAATGAAAGTGTATAACGCAATATTGCGTAGAAAAATAATATCCATTATTTGGAATTAAACAATCAGCCTAAAATTTATTAAGTAGAATAAAATATTACTATTACAAAAGTATTATTACATTAGAACCACTTCTATCGGCCGGTACTTACTGAAATTTAATAAGAATTTTTCTTAGATTTTTCCATGAATAAGATAGCACTTTTCTTTTGTTTGCAACATCTTCAAAAACAGTGGCAATAAGAGATAAAACTGTTGATTTGATATCAAAATAAACCAGCTCCAATAATCTATCAGTATCAAATTTTCCCTTACTTAAATATATTAAACCACCATAAATTCGGGCACCGCCACCTATTATCAATAACTTTGCGACTGATCTTACGCAAAACAGTTCAGTTGTTCGTCCTTTTGCAAAATCAGCGACTAAGTTTGAGATATACCTAGCAATTGTTAGCCTCATTAAAGTTTTTAATAAAAATCAGCTCTTGACATCTTGATTGCAACTGCTAGCACACTATTAAGGCCGTAAAAATTGTTGCCAATCAAAGCAACGATAATTGTTAGCTTACCCGATTGTTGTTAAGGCTTCATTCGGATTAGCGCTCCAGCTTTACTACCCAGAAAAATTGATACAAACAATCTTGCGCTTCTATATTTCTGTATTTCTATGCGCTTTTTTCTAAATAACTTTATGAGCCTTGCTTTTTGGCTAAATATCATTCAGTCATATAATTTTTATTGTGAAATAGCATCCTTTATTTCAAATATCTCTTTTTCGTTTAAACCAAAATCTACATTCAATTCTTCTTAAGAATTTATATGGTTTGTTTCGATATCTTCTTTTTGATTGATTTGCTTGCCATGCTTTGATTGTCTTTTCTTCTTGAGCTTCCAAAATACGAAAACCAAAACTAATAAAATTGGATCAACTAAAAAGCCAGCTAGATATGCCGAAGCACCAAGCAATTGATGTCCCGCACCTTGGCTTGATAGGTAATCAAATGCTTGTGAAGTGGAAATTGAATTATAATGCTCTTGATACATGTTCTTGGCTTTTGACCAAGACATCGGCTTGTCGACCCTAAAGTTAGTTCCATCTTCGAAATGCTCGTTAATTTCTGCTGGCGAAATAATCGATTTATCATTTAATTGGTCTGAAGTGGAAATTAAGCGACCGGATATATTGCCTTGAAGTGCGCTAGAAAATAGATCGCCAATTGACTCTAATAATCCTTCGGGCTCGGGGTGCAAGAATGAGTGCTTAGTTTCCTCAAAAAACAGTTCTTCCGCTCGATGCTCTTGTAGATACGGATCACGATACCGCAGGGTTTTTGGTTCTGATGGGGCAGGCCCCTCTGACTCTTCGTTTACTTCGTTGTAAGCCATAAATTGCTCTCTTTATTCTATATGGTCTCATTAGCCTGAATTCAGAATCAGTGATTGGATATTTTTTCTCGAAATAATCTATTGCTAATGCATTCCATTTCGGCAAATCAACAATGATATATCCTCCAGCTCTACCCGTTAGCAGTCTTAGATTATAGCAAATTAGGATATGCGCACTGACCGGAACTTTATAAACTTTTAATTCTAGTCAGAACAATTCCTTGCAGCACCAAAAATATAATGATCAAAAATAAACATCCGAACACCTTAAAATTGACCCAAATAGCCTCACTAAAACGATAAGCAACGATTAAATTTAATATACCTAGTAATACAAAAAATATGACCCAAGATAAGTTAAGTTTATTCCATACCGATTGAGGCAGTGTAAGCTCTTTCCCTAAAAAATATTGAATACCATTTTTTTTAAAAACCATCGCAATTAACAATCCAATAGACATTGCCCAATAAAGCAAGGTTGGCTTCCACATAATAAAATGGTTATTACGAAAATAAAGTGTCGCGCTACCCAATACAATAACCAACCCTAAGCTAACCCACTGAACAGAAGAAACTTTTTTATAACGTATTAAGCTATAAAGAACCTGTATCCCCATCGCAACCATCAACGCTTGGGTTGCCAAAAAAATATTATGCGTAAAAAAATAAATTCCAAAAAATAGCAAAATAGAAAAAAAATCAGTAAAAATTTTCATGCAATTAACCTGTTATATTAAATAATAATTAAGAAGATCATTCTTGGACAAAAACCAATTTTTTGCAAGTAGATAAGTCATCAATCGCACCGACTGACCCTGCTATAATGTGCTTTTTTGCAATGCTTGATTCTAATACATATAGCCATCCAATAAATTAGGAACAACTAAAACAAATGATCGGTCGCTTATGTGGTTTATTGCTTGAAAAACATCCTCCACAACTGACTATTGATGTGGGTGGCGTAGGTTATGAAGTCATTGTGCCGATGAGTACTTTTTATCAATTGCCTGATATAGGCGCATCGGTCACTTTACATATTCATCAACAAATCCGAGAAGATGCCCATGTGCTTTATGGGTTTTTGAGTCTAGAAGAGCGATTGATATTTAAACAATTAATCAAGGTCAATGGTGTCGGTCCTAGAATAGGGCTTGCTGTTTTATCAACGATATCAATCGAAGAACTCCTGCTTGCGATTGCAACAAAAAATGCGAAGCGCTTAAGTGCCGTTCCAGGCGTCGGCAATAAAACCGCTGAAAGATTGGTGTTAGAACTACAAGGCAAATTAATCGCCGATACTTCGCTTTCCACATCAAGCGCAACATCCTTGCATAGAACAAAGCTCAATGTATTAAATGACGTGATAGGGGCTTTGTTAGCATTAGGTTATAGCGAAAAAGAAGCAAGTGCAATGGTCAAAAATTTACCAGATCAAATCGACGTGAATGCTGGAATACGATTTGCACTGAAAGGTTCAGTCAATGTCGATAAATCCTAAATAGGAAAATGATTCCATTGCTTTTTTTGAGCGTTGCGGAAAATGTATCTGTTGCGCAATTGTTTTTGGTAACCACTGAGCACTTTTAACAACAACCCATTCAAAATGAGGCGTTAGGGTTGCACGTTGCCAGCTGATTTTTTTGGGTAAATTAGTTAAACCACACACCAAGGTCACACAAGCCATTAATGCAACACCTCGCACTAAACCAAAGCAAGCACCAAAGACTCTGTTAAGACCACTTAATCCGCTCACCTTGATCAGCCTTGAGAGCATCAGGCGAAGTAGTACGGTGACCACCCATACCCCTAAAAAAACCACCACAAATGCAATAGCAACGCGTGCCCCCTCAATTGTTGTCACAGAAAATGGGACAATATGAGCCACGCTCGCCGTTGAAGATTTAGCGATCCAAAAAGCAACAAACCATGCTACTAAAGAAATGATCTCGGTCGTTAAGCCTCTTAAAAGCGAAAGCGCAACCGAAATACCGATGATAGTAACCGCAACTAAATCAAAAATTTCCATGATTATTTATAGAGTATAGTGCCAAAAAGACCTTGTTGATTCAATGTACGAAGCATTTGTTCTGCTGCAGCTTTCCCCGAAAAAGGCCCAATACGTACACGAACAACTTCGCCACTGCTCGTTTTGACTGGTGTAAAGGTTGCATCAATGCCCAAGTTGACAAGCTTTTGTTTGAGTGCTTGCACCCGCTTGGGGTCAGAAAGGGCCGCTAATTGGACCATGATATGCTGCGAGGATTGTTGGTTGATTTTTGGGGTCGTTGTTTTGGGTGTATTCAAAGGACTCGTTATTGGTTTTTTTGCTTGATCATTCGCTTTAGTTAAAAGCGGTGAGGGTGATTTTTTGAGACGATTGGTTACTTGATTTTTAGCAACATTTTTTTGAGCTGCATCGGTTTTTTCGGATTTAGCTAAAGTACTTGGCAGTGCTTTGGGTGAATAAGAGGGGTCTTGTGTTTTTTGAGCATTGTTTGTTGGCTCAACAATGGGTGAATCCACGGCTGGCAAAGACGCATCTGACATATCCATCGCGCTTGATATACCGTCAACGCCATCCGAAGCGGTCACTTGAATAAACTCTGGCTTAAACGCTTGTGGTTTTTGGTGAGTGCTTTTCCACAGTAACCCTAGTGTGACCAATACCAAGACAATGGCACCAATTAGACGCCTGCGTGCTCTTCGGCGTAGCGAATCAACCACTTCATGAGTCAGCCCTGACATAATCCCTCTGTTCGATTTTTTTCAATGGCAGCAATAGTGTAAAAAGAGCCAAACACGACTATTCTATCATAGACAGTCGCAGAGGATTTTGCTGCAGACCATGCGCCCTCTATTTGATCAAAGCAATACACATTTTTTATTCCTTGTTCCTTAAAATAGCCCTCAATCAATTCGCTTGACATACCTCGCTCTACTGGAAGACCTGCAATAAACCACGCATCAAAATGGTTGCCGGCCATTCGAATAGATGCCTTAATATCCTTGTCGCTTAGCATAGAAAATACTGCTAATTGGCGATGAACTTTGGGGAGCAATTCAAGTTCTTTGACAAGCTGTGCCACCCCATGTGGATTATGCGCAACATCAAGCACAATTTGTGCACCATCCATCAAACATTGCAGTCGCCAAGGCCATTTCACCTGTTGAAATGCTTGACGAATATTTTTCACAGAAATAGGAAATTGTTGATGTAGTTTGTTAATAGCAACCAGGGCAAGTGCTGCGTTACCCATCTGATAGGTCGCTTTTAAATGCGTCAACTTCAAATTGCGATACACAGTTTGATTAATATGTAAATCCCATACTGTTTGGTGAGGTTTAATCCAAAAATCACGTCCAACAATAAAAGGCACAGCGCCAATTTTTTTGACATGATCCATAAGCGAAGCAGGCGGATTCGTGTCACCAATAATCGCAGGACGCATCGGACGCAAAATACCTGCTTTTTCATAACCAATTGCTTCTCGCGTATTGCCTAACAAATCGCAGTGATCTAAATCAATATTTGTCACAATAGATACATCAGCATCAAACAAATTCACCGCATCTAATCGACCGCCCAATCCAACTTCAAGAATAGCCACATCCACTTCTTGATTCATAAAATGGCGAACAGCGGCCAATGTTAAAAACTCAAATACCGTTAAAGTGGTTGCTTGGCGTGCGACTTCCACAGCAAAAAAATTGTCCACGATCTCCTGATCGGTAATAGGTAGTAGATTCACTAAAATACGCTCGTTATAACGCAACACATGAGGAGATGTGTAAGTGCCCACCTTGTAACCGGCTTCAGTAAGTAGGGTAGACAATATGGCGCAAACTGAGCCCTTACCATTAGTGCCACCGACTGTAATAATAGGAAAACCAGGCTGCAAATTCAGTGTAACTCGTACTTGATTCACCCGATCCAACCCAAGATCAATAGACTTTTTATGTAAATGCTCAAGATAAAAAATCCACTCGGGTAAGGTACAATAGGTATCCATTGAATCCGCCTAATCTAGTTCGCAAAAAGTTAGTTAGTATAAAAGAATGCCGCTTAACTAAATTAAATTTTTTGTTGGATAACACTAGGCATCACAAAAAACACCCAAAAGGTTTTTGTGTATAAAAAATTACATTTGATCAGCAAAATTTTCGCGATCACATTAGCAGGGTGGCTCTTATATAACCTATGGATTTTCGGCCATATTGTGTATTGGCAATATAGCAATCCCAGTCACACCGCATTTATGAAAGCACAAGAAAATACAAAAACGCATCATGCGACTGACTTTATTCGGCAGCGCTGGATACCTTACCAAAAAATTTCTGTGCATCTTAAGCGTGCCGTTATTGCCACAGAAGATGCAAAATTTATGACGCACAATGGTTTTGATTGGAATGGTATTGAAGTGGCCATGAAAAAAAATATGCGACGCGGCAAACTAGTCGCCGGCGGATCAACAATCAGCCAACAGTTAGCAAAAAATCTCTTTTTATCAAACAAAAAAACGATATGGCGAAAAGCCGAAGAAGCTATTATAACGACCATGCTCGAAAGCGTGATGACTAAACGCCGTATCTTAGAAATCTATCTGAATACCATTGAATGGGGGGAAGGCGTCTTTGGTGCTGAAGCAGCCAGTTTACATTATTTTGGTGTCAGTGCCGCCCATCTTTCGCCCGCACAGGCAGCAAAACTTGCCGCAATGATTAGTAATCCTCGTTTTTACGATGCGAATCGCTACACCAAAAAACTAACCCGCAAAACCCGCGTCATCATAAGACACATGAAAGCAACCCGCGCACCCTCCTCACACCAACACAATTAAATTATCCGCAAGCACCGATTGCACCACAAGCTGTACAAAATTCACACCCATCGCGCTTCACGAGGCTTTTTAAGCCACACTCTATACAAGACTTGGATAGAAAAAGCTTAACGGGTGCCATCGTAGCGCCTTCAAATAAATCAGCTTGTTCAACCATCACACCCATACTTTCAACCGGGTAACCTTCCTCTAACAAAATGCCGAGCATGGCATAGCGATGAATAATAAGTTGCGCCACATAAGCAATAGTAGAAGGCCAACTTTGTGATTTTTCGCGACCGGGTATTCGCGCAAAAAAATCACCCTGTGGCTCAGCATAACTGAGCAGTTTTCGTAATTTCATCCCAATCCAAGCAGGGTCAATAACCCGCATATCCAGGGAGATCACCTTGCAAAACCCGTCCAGTTCGCTAGGATAATTACCAGCCATCCATAAGGAAAATGGCCGACGATGCCCTGTGGGCAGAATCAACTCTTTAATAAATAACACAAAATCGTCGCCCGTTTGCGGGTTATTAATATCAACCGACCAGCTCATCGTGCCATTGGGACCTGATTTGGGCTCTTTTTTTGCAAAAAGCGCTTCCACAACTGGATTTGATTCCACTTTTTCCAGTGCCCCTAATTGCTTCACGCGATAGCGAACAATATGACCCAGTGCTGAAGCAGCTGTTGAAGCCAGAATTCTTTCCTGACCCATCTCTATTTTGTAGTAGTTACCAATTTTTCCTACGGTTCGCGATAGCGCATCTAACTTCATTCCCAACCAAGCGCGATCGCGACAACGCATATCCATAGACAAGGTTTTAGCAATGGCACCCAGACCTCGAATGGCTTGGTCATGATCATTAACCCAACATTCAAATGGATAGCGCTCACCGTTTTCAACGTGACCCACTACCACCGCAAATTCGCCACTACCATCCTCACGACCAGCCACATAGGTCCAAGAATCGTTGCCCTCTTTAAGCTTAGGACGGTTCGGCCACTTTAAGCTCGCCAAAGCAGGGCTAGGCGCTGTATTAAGCACAATTCTTCGGTCCGGATCCGCATCAATGCCCGATAAATCACTGGGATTTTGCTGAGCAGGCTCAACCGATAGTACAGCCCCCAAAATACTATTGGGACGATAAGTGGTAATTCCCTTTAAACCGGCTTTCCATGCTTCAAGATAAAGCGCCTCAAATTGATCAAAAGGATAATCTTCTGGCACATTCACTGTTTTTGAGATAGCAGTATCAATAAAGGGAGCAACCGCTGAAACCATCAACAGATGATCATTAGCTGACATTGATAAAGCCGACACAAATTGTTCCGGTAAGTGATCAACATCACCGCCCATGCTACGATATAAGCGATAGGCATAATCTTCAACAAGATATTCGCGTGTACTGCCATCAGGCATTCGTTTTTTTCGGGAATAAGACCATGAAAAAGGTGGCTCAATCCCATTGGAAGCATTATCCGCAAATGCTAATGAAATTGTGCCGGTGGGCGCAATCGATAAAAGATGCGAATTACGAATACCATGCTTCCTGATTCTGTCTTGAATAGCTTTGGGTAAGCGGCTGGCAAAATGTGGTTGTGCTAAATACTTATCTACATCAAGCAGTGGAAATGCTCCTTTTTCAATAGCCAAATCAATTGAAGCATTGTAAGCGTTATCACGCATTGATTCGGCAATTTGACTTGCGACGCGACGCCCTTCATCGCTATTGTATTTTAAGCACAACATAATAAGCGTATCACCTAAACCTGTAAAACCCAAACCAATGCGCCGCTTAGCATGTGCCTCGTTCTCTTGTTCCTTAAGTGGCCAGGCCGTGATATTTAAAACATTATCCAACATACGAATAGCAGTTTGAACCACTTGGTTGAACCCGGTAAAATCAAATAGTGCTGACTTTGAAAACGGCTTTAATACAAATCGCGTTAGATTGATTGAGCCCAAATCACAACATCCATAGTCAGGTAAGGGTTGCTCGCCACAAGGATTAGTGGATTCAATCAACTCGCAATAAGACAAATTGTTATCACGATTAATCGTGGATAAAAATAGGACACCCGGTTCGGCATGATCATACGTTGAACGAACAATTTGCTGCCATAAATCTTGGGCGCGTATTTTGCGGTAAACCCATTTACTATCTTTTCGTTGATAGCTTTCTTTAAAAACACTTTTGTCAGGCTCTTCTTTGTGAACCAATTCCCAGTCAGCGTCTTTAACAACAGCTTGCATAAACTCATCGCTCACACCAACTGAAATATTGAAATTACGAAGTTCGCCCTGGTCTTTTGAATGGACAAAGGCTTCAATGTCTGGATGATCACAATTTAATATACCCATTTGAGCGCCGCGACGTGCGCCTGCAGACTCCACCGTCTCACAGCTTCGATCAAAAACCGACATATAGCTAAGCGGTCCTGATGCGCGACTATTTGTGCCAATAACACGTACGCCATGCGGTCTGATGTAGCTAAAATTGTAGCCCACTCCACCCCCACGACGCATCGTTTCGGCAGCTTGCAAGAGTGCGCCATAAATGCCCACTCTACCATTGGATAGTTCGCTGACCGAATCTCCCACTGGCTGCACAAAACAATTGATAAGCGTTGCGCGCAAATTCGTACCCGCCGCCGAATTAATGCGCCCACCTGGAATAAATCCCTTATCCAAGGCTTCAAAAAACGCTTTTTCGAAATGTTGAGGATTTTTTTCTTGAGAAGACAAAGCGTTTGCCACGCGACGCCTGACATCCTTAACGCTTTTCTCATTATTTTTAGCATATTTCTCTAGTAGCACTTCGCGCGAAATATCTTGTTCGGGTAGAGCTTCCTTGGCCACGCTAAACACTCCTTAACTAAACATTAAACACTATATATTGGATTATATATTGGCAATAAGCACAATATATTGTGTGTAAATTTTGTCGCTAAAGCAAGATATTTTTGAAAGTTACTTTAAAAAATGTTACTGTTTTCTGCGTTAACCCACCAAAAACAATATTTTTGGCTTCCCAACTTTGGCTCTAAAGATACACTTAAACGCATGCCTATTACCAATACCCGCTGGGATATTTTTTGTAAAGTCATTGATCATTACGGCGACATCGGCGTCAGCTGGCGCCTTGCCACACAACTTGCAAAAGAATATAGCATTTCAGTGAGACTTTGGGTTGATCGACCCAAAATATTGGCTCACATCTGTTCTTGCTATCAACCCAATGAAGCCAATCAAACAATAGCAATCAAGGATAGCAATCACACTATTGAAGTATGTGCTTGGCCGAACAACAACCAAAAAATAGATCAAGTCGCTGATTTTGTGGTCGCCATGTTTGGCTGCTTATTGCCTGGCGCTTATTTTGATGCAATGCGATTGAATCCACCGATTGGCTGGTACAACTTAGAATATTTGTCAGCAGAAACTTGGGTTGACGCTTATCACGGTATGGATTCTATTAAACCGAACATTTCCCTAAAGCAGCGTTTTTTTATTCCCGGTTTTTCCGAAAAAAGTGGTGGGTTACTACGCGAAAAAAATCTTCTAGCAAAGCGCGATAATTGGCAAGCCTGCCCAAAAAATAGCCAGGCACTTTTTAAAAAATTAGATTTGCCAATAAATGACACTCCTACGCTTTATGCAAGCGTATTTTGCTATCCTACACCTGCTTTAGTGAGTCTTTTGCAAGCCTGGACCCATCATAAAACACCCATTACAGCCTTTGTCCCATTAACAAGCGCAAAAAGTATTAAAGCATGGTTGGGTCAACCCCCCAAAGCATCGCTACTTTTGCAAAAAGGTTCGCTGACACTTAAAATACTACCTTTTGTGGATCAGGAAGATTTTACCCATTTGCTATGGAGTTGTGATCTAAATATTGTGCGAGGAGAAGACAGTTTCGTGTCAGCGCTTTGGGCAGCCAAACCATTTATTTGGCATATCTACCCACAGCGCGATGCAACCCATCTAGTCAAGCTCAATGCTTTCTTAGACAAATATAGTCATCGTTTGGATAAAAAAGCAGCTGCTATTTGGCAAAGCATGCAACACAATTTTAATTGTCATCAACCCGTTGGAAAATTATGGCCACTTTTTTGGTCTTACCAAAAAACCTTTTTGAAGCATGCTAAAGAATGGTCGCATGAACAACAAAAACTCGATGATCTGGTTACCAAACTGATCAATGATGCACAATCCAAATCGGACAATCAATTGCCCCGCTTCCTGATATGATGGCAAAGTTAAGATGAAATGAATTTTTAATCAACTGAGGTTGCGATGAAAACTGCTCAAGAGTTACGCGCTGGAAATGTTTTTTTGGTCAACAATGAACCCATGGTTGTTCAAAAAACAGAATTTGTAAAATCAGGTCGCAACGCATCGGTTGTGAAGGTCAAGATGAAAAATTTGTTGACCAATAATACAACTGAATCCGTTTATCGTGCTGATGAAAAATTTGATGTGGTCATACTGGACAAAAAAAGCTGTCTTTATTCTTATTTCGCAACACCCCATTATGTATTTACTGACGAAGAATACAACCAGTATGAAATTGATGCTGAAAATTTGGGTGATGCAATTCAATATATCTTTGACGGCATGGAAGATACTTGTGAAGTTACTTTTTATGAAGACAAACCCATTTTAGTTGAAATGCCATCTACGATCATTCGTGAAATTGAATATACAGAACCGGTTGTGCGAGGCGATACATCCGGAAAAATCATGAAGCCAGCTCGCCTTAAGGGAAGTCGCCATGAAATACAAGTTGCTGCATTTGTAGAAATTGGTGACAAAATAGAAATTGATACTAAAACCCATGAATTTAAAAAAAGAGCTTAGCGTTAAGAAATTGATGTGCCTTTAAATTGACTTCGCTTTCCGATTGACTTTTTAACTGATAAATCTTAGCAATCAATAAAAGAAAAAGCGGTTTTTGCCAAGTCGCTTCCTTAAACTAGGGCGATTAAATACTAACTAGCGAGCACAAAAAACAACTAGGCAAAGCTAAATCAGTTGATTAAATTTGAACAACACCAACTAGTAAGAAAAAGGATATTAAAATCAGCACTTCAAACAACCGAGAAATCCCATTTAATTACACTTCTCTTTCTGATGATGAAGTGATTGTTCTTTTGCTGGGGAAGGATGTTTGGCATATTTTGGCATCCATACGTCATGGCCAACCCAACCGCTCGGTACGTATGTTGTTTGAGGTACTAGGCGAAATTTGGGCAATTCAGCGCAACCCCTATCTTGTTGATGATCTGTTAGATAACAATAAAAGGCGAATGAAGTTAATTCAAAATATGCGCCATCGGTTAGCGCAAATTGAAAAAAGCAACCAAAACAACTCCCAAGTGGCAAAAGTACTAATCGCAACAAGCCAAGCAGTTAGCAAACTGGTTGCTTTGTTTGATGAAACCCCTGCACTCAGAATTAAGATACGCAAAACATTGGCAAATATCACGCAATTGGACAATATACGTTTTGATGGCTTATCAAGAGTATCGCATGTAACCGACGCAACAGACTGGCGCGTAGAATACCCTTTTGTTGTTCTTTGTCCTGATCACAAGAATGAAATTCCGCAGCTCGTGAATGCCTGTATCGCATTAGGGTTAACCATTATTCCTCGCGGTGGTGGCACAGGCTATACGGGAGGCGCAATACCACTTACCCCATTAAGTGCTGTGATTAATACCGAAAAACTCGATCAACTCGGCAAAATAGAATATAGCAACATCAAGGGATTAGCAGGTCAATACCCAACAATCCGGTGCGATGCAGGCGTTGTCACCAGAAGAGTTGAAGAAATAGCAACTGCTGAAAATCTCATCTTTGCCGTTGATCCAACCTCAGCAGATGCAAGTTGCATTGGCGGTAATATTGCGGTTAATGCAGGGGGTAAAAAAGCAGTTTTATGGGGAACCACACTGGATAATCTTTTGTCTTGGGAAATGGTGGATCCTGATGGGAACTGGTTAACCGTTGAGCGGATCGGTCATAATTTTGGAAAAATACATGATGTTGATCAGGTTGTATTCGAGTTAACCCGCCGCGATCAAAAACAAAAAATCCTGGGAACAAAATCACTCACCATCGCTGGGAAGAAATTTCGTCAAGCAGGGCTAGGCAAAGATGTGACAGATAAATTCCTAGAAGGGTTGCCTGGCGTGCAAAAAGAAGGCACAGATGGCATCATCACTTCGGCTTGCTTTGTTCTTCATCCTAAACGTCGCTACACTCAAACCGTCTGTATTGAATTTTTTGGAACCGCTGCACAAGCAACCCCTGCTATTGTTGAAATTAAAGCTTATTTTGAAAAAGCTTCCACTGTTTATCTTGCTGGTTTAGAACATATGGATTGGCGTTATGTGCGCTCAGTTGAATATGCAACCAAAGCCAAAAGCAGGGGTCGACCTAAAATGGTCATCTTGGCTGACTTAATATCTGATGATGAAGCTGCATTAAGCCAAGCCGCACAATATATTGTTAAGCTCTCACAAGAAAGAATGGGCGAAGGCTTTGTTGCCACAACAGCCGAAGCGCAAAAAAAATTCTGGCTAGATCGCTCGCGCACATCGGCCATTGCAAACCACACAAATGCTTTCAAAATTAATGAAGATGTAGTTATTCCAATACAACAACTGGGTGCTTATTCCGATGGCATCGAACGGATTAATATCGAATTGTCCTTACAAAATAAGATCGCACTTTGCCAGCAACTGGAAAAATTTTTCCAAGGCTACTTGCGAGTGGCCAAACGTGATACGGATATTTCTAGTTTAGAATTAATTGGGAATAGAAGAAACACAGCGCTGGCACATATCGAAAAAACCTGCGAGCGCTGGCAATGGTTGCTAAGCCACTTAGATGCTCCCGTATCGGACTACAAAAACCGCTATCCATATATTTTGATTCAATCTGAAGCACATCAACAAGCTGCTTGTTTTTTTGCGATGCGCGACAGCTATTTGCGTACCTCTTGGAAAAATGAATTATTAGCGGACTTAGAAATATTGTTTTCTGGAAAAACGGATCAACCGATCTTGCAAGAAATCCATAACATCCAGCAACGGGTTTTGCGAGCTCGTTTATTTATTGCTCTACATATGCATGCGGGCGACGGCAATGTTCACACTAATATCCCCGTTAACTCAAATGACCATGAAATGCTACAAACTGCCCAAGTGGTCGTTAAAAAAATTATGGCTTTAGCAACAAGTTTAGATGGAGTCATCTCAGGTGAACATGGTATCGGGATTACCAAACTAGAATTCTTGTCTCAGGACAAAATTAAAGCGTTCGCTGCGTACAAAAAATTGGTCGATCCTCATGGACATTTCAATCAACATAAATTTTCTGAGCAAGGCGGATTAGCGCGTGCTTATACACCTTCTTTTGCACTGTTGGATATTGAATCACTTATTCTTGAACAGTCTGCTCTTGGAAAAATTTCAGCCAGCATAAAAAATTGCGTTCGCTGCGGTAAATGTAAACCGGTTTGTAACACGCATATACCAAGGGCAAATTTACTTTATAGTCCGCGCAACAAAATTATGGCAACCAGTTTACTGATTGAAGCGTTTTTATATGAAGAACAAAAACAATGGGGTGTTAGCCAAAATCATTTTGCGGAACTTGTTGATGTGGCTGATCACTGCACTGTTTGCCATCTTTGTTTAAATCCTTGCCCTACCAATATTGATTTTGGTGATACTTCAATTTTAATCAGAAATTTACTACGAAAAAACAAGAAAAAATCATTTAACCTCACCGCTTATCTTGGCATGCTATTTTTGTCGACCAAAAATCCGTTTTTCATTAAGTTATTGCGGTTCAGTATTGTGTCGTTCGGCTACAAAGCGCAACGTCTTTTGCATCATATCGCCAAACGCCTCGGTTTATTTAAGCAACACATAATTCATCCGCCTAGTACCTACGGCAAACCTTCCTTAAAAGGACAGGTCATCCACTTGGTCAATAAACCCTTGCCAAGCGCTGTGTCTAAAAAAACAGCGCGCATCTTGTTGGGTATTGATAAGGGCAATGGGGTACCCATCATACGTCCGCCGCATTGTGCTGATAATGCAGAAGCAGTTTTCTATTTTCCGGGATGTGGCTCCGAAAAACTCTTTTCACAAGTCGGACTAGCCACTCAAGCCATGTTATGGCATGTTGGCGCACAAACTATCTTGCCTCCTGGATATCTTTGTTGTGGCTACCCACAAACCAGTGCTGGATTTGCTGATATAGGACAACAAATCATTGCAAAAAATCGCGTCTTATTCCATCGAATGGCCAATACACTTAATTACCTAGATATTAAAACCGTCATTATTAGCTGCGGCACTTGTTATGATCAGCTCATTGATTACCATTTTGAAGATATTTTTCCGGGCTGTCGGCTCATTGATATTCACGAATATCTCATGGAAAAAGGCATTGAGATCCCCTTAAAAAATGATACTAGCTATCTTTATCATGATCCTTGCCACAGCCCGATGAAAATCCATCGACCCATTAAGGTCGTCAGAAAATTACTCAATGCATCCGTTGCTTTGTCTGATCGATGTTGCGGAGAAGCTGGCACAATGGCTATTAGCAGACCTGATATTGCAACGCAAGTGCGCTTTAGAAAACAAGAGGAAATTGCCCAAAATCTTACTTCTCATTCTGTTCATACACCCAAAAAAATTCTCACTTCTTGCCCTTCTTGCCTTCAGGGACTCGAAAGAATTGGTCAAGACAATGAACTCCGCACTGATTATGTTGTGGTAGAGTTAGCAAAACTTCTGCTGGGTGATGGTTGGATGCAACACTATTTGGAACAAGTCAAAGAAGGCGGGATAGAACAGATACCGCTATAAATCCTAGCAAGAAAATCATGATTTGATCATACGCATATACTGTACTTACAAAGCCGTAAAGCCGATACATGGCAATCGCTATTTGATAACCACAACTACTCCAAGTATTTTAGAGTTTTCACCACACAAAAAATTGATTTTGCCACTTATTATTAAACTATTCACTTTTAAAGCATTGTTTCGCAGCGATGGCAAGGTTGTGCGGCACGAAGACTCCGGAATTGCCGAAAAAATCGAGAATCAAACCAAACTTCTTCGAAATCGTCATGCAAAGCATTACCAAATACCTGGTGAGAATTATGTGTTGAAAAAATACATGGAACAATCCCAAAATTTTCATTAATAGCAAAACCAGATGTTCCAGAACCACAGGTTTTTTTAAATCTATTGATTCTATATAAACTTCATATTGTTTTGATAAAACTAAACATTTTTTCTCAAGTTCGAATATTCCTTGATCAGAATGTTGACGCAAATACCTCGATCCGAGAATTTTTATCATCCTTGGGTACCCCAAGTTTTTTGAACAGATACCAAGTCACTCTTTTTGTTTTTTATCATAGCCTTTTAATACTAACAATTTAATGATCAGTGAGACTTGCTAAAGCCTATCATTGAATGCATAAGGATACAAATGACTATAGATATTTGCCAGCTTTGCATCTTGTTGCTTGAGCAAAAATCTAAGATTAGGTATAAAAAACAGAAACGGTACTAGCATTACCAAAAATGTCCCCTGAAATAAAATTACAGTATTTAGGCTTGTAAATTCAAGCATAAAACCTGATAAAATACTTCCAATTGGTATAAAAATGGTGCACAGTCCAGCGATGCCACCTGTCACTCTTCCGATGTATTGTTTTGGTGTAGCAAGCAACCGAAGCGAAACAAGGTGTGTATTGATAAGAGGAATCGCTATCCCGCCAATTAGTACCGTAACCGAACACAACAAAAAACCGGTTGCCATAGCAAAAATTACCAAGCTTGCGGCTAGTAGTATGTTTCCAATAAATATGCAAAAAAATTTACCAAAAAAACGAGTGATAAGTGGCAGAAAAAAACGGTTCCAATTAAAATACCAACACCAAATGATGAATCAATGATGCCTAGATGTGAAGCGTTCAGTTGCCTCGCTCCAGAAACAACATACGCTGGTACAACTATTGAAAAAAAGGGAGATATAGCAAAGTTAATTCCAGCAGACAAAATCCCTATTCCAAATTCAGTTTTGATACGAACTATTGCCAAAAAACCATCAAACAATTCGCGCATATAGCTTGATCGGCCACCATATTGACCACACATAATTTCATCTTTTTTGGCGCTCCAAGAATATTGGATAAACATTATTGCAAACAGACACAAAATAGACTCTAAAAAAAATATTGGTCTTATGCCACCAAACCACGTTAATAAACCGCCCATGGCTGGACCAATAATTGTCATGACTGAACGTATTGAGGTTCTTGTAGCAACACAATCGGTTACAAAATTTGGGTTCATGCTCGCTATATATTTTTGCATTCCTAAATTTCTAGCGGCAGACGACAAGGCTATTAACATAACACTTAATAAAATTAAGATAAGCATTGCCAACCGAAATTCTCTGTCATAGTTCATAGCCAATGTCAGGGAGACAAAAAAATTAATGGCTATACTAAATTTAACAATGCTTATTGACTTATAGCGATCAATTATTGGAGATAATATAGGCATGAAAAACGATTCTGCCAGCTCGCTTGTAGCAATCGTGATAGCAAATGAAAGAGGGGATGAATCACTCAAAACCCACCAAGCCACGGCAATATAGCTAGATTTTGTCGCAAACAAACAAATCGCTTCTATTATTGCGATCGCAGTAACACTGTTGTATTTCCTATTTTTCATAGTATTATGTTAGTTGTCGTATCCTAGAAGTTAACCAATTTTTTGAGAAAACTCCATTCCGCTATTTTTATGCTTGACAGCTCGTGAAACGACATACCACGAGAAGCCAGCATTCTTGATGTCCAAGCAGAAAGCTCGGCATAAACGTTTGCTATATCACTATGTAAAAATTTGAATTTCCTTGAAAAACCACATTTTATTAATAGATTTTCTTGTTCTAGTTTTCTTTCAATTTTCGTACGCGGAATCACCTGAAGAATAGATTTGGCCATAAAATGCACAAGCCTATGTCTACCAAAATGGTCAATTGCTCTAATTTCATCAAGTAATTCGTTTAGAGTGAGCCAAGGCTGAAATAATATATAACTGATCACCGGTTTAATGCCATTGTTTTCTGCTTCATATATACATGGTATAGCTACATCAAAATTAATGTTTTTGTTATATAACTGACGCAAAATCTTTACATCAAACGATTCGAAGCCAACCAATATGGTATCAACTCCAGCTTCTTTCGTAGCACAAATAACTCCAGGGGGAAGACCGTCTGCACTTATATTAAGTGATATCTTCGACCTGATCCCTTTAGCACGAAGTGCTCTACTAAGTATAATTGAGTCGACATATATTTTCTCTTGGCTTCACGCCGAAATTGTTATCAGTGAGCGCGAACCGTTGAATGGAATAATGACGACTGAATAATTCGATTTCTTCGGCAAGATCCAGCATATACCTTGACTTCCATTTCCAAATGGCGCTTATATATAAAATACTATTCTATAATTTTGCTATGCTTGTTTAAAAATTGCAGCACTCAATACATCTAATCCCTCAGTGCAACTCATATAACTAACGCATTAAAAAACCTTTCCATATTAGTGTTTTCATTTCTTTAACAGCGCTGGCCAACCCAACCATCAAAGCATGACTAATAATAGCATGTCCAATATTAAGCTCCGTAATCTCAGGGATTAGCGTAATCGGCTTAACGTTGCGGTAAGACAAACCATGCCCCGCCGCAACATGCATACCTAGTTTGTTGGCATAACGTGCCATTTCAGCAATTTGTGCAACAGCCTCTTCGGATTTTTTGGGATTATCCGCATTGGCATAGTGGCCTGTGTGTAATTCAATGGCTTTAATTCCAGCCTGATTTGCCGCGTCAATTGGCTCTTTTTTGGCATCAATAAAAATTGAAACTTGTATATTCGCTTGATGTAATTGTTTGGCAAAGCGTTCAATGGCAGCAAAATAACGCACTGCATCTAATCCACCCTCAGTGGTAAGCTCTTCTCGCTTTTCGGGAACCAAACACACGTTATAGGGTTTAATCAATAAAGCGTGCGATAGCATTTTTTCAGTCATCGCCATTTCTAAATTCATATGGGTTTTGATAGCTTGCCGCATAATTGCTACATCAAAATCTTGTATATGGCGACGATCTTCTCGCAAATGCAAAGTTATAAAATCAGCACCTGCTGTTTCTGCCACTAATGCAGCTTCTGTTGGGCTGGGATAAGTGGTATGGCGACTTTGTCGCAAAGTGGCGACGTGATCAATATTAACACCCAACTGAATCATTTTTTGCCTCCTGTTTTTTTCAAAACAACTTGCCACATTCATCATTCATCATACCCACACCATTGAGTATTTCCCGAACCAACAATTTGCCATTAGGCAGCAAAGATTCAATCCATTTTTTGGTTAGACGTTTTGCAAAACGGCAAGCTTTGTCAGAAGAAAAATCTCTTTTTGAAATGGCCAACAAAACAGCGCCATCGGACACCAAATCATTAGATGAATAATGGGTCACTATTTGAGGTAATGTTTTGGGTTCGCATAGATAATAATTTTCAGGGGCAATACACTTACCATTAACGTCCTGATCAAGCGTGAGTGAATAACCAAACAATTGAAGTAATGATAATTCAAAATGTCTTAGGGTTGTTGAGAGCTCACACTGAGATGCCAAAGACCGCATGGTTTTGTCATAAATATCAAAAAGCTCAGGCATTGGATCCTCGCGTCCGGTCAGGCGCAATACCAGCTCATTGATGTAAAAACCCGACCAAAGGAATATGTTCGTCAATTGCGCAATCCCATAACACCATTCGGCACCATGAAGCGTTCGTAATTCGTTTTTTCCAAACCACGCAATTTGCAATGGGGCAAAGGGCATCAAAACACCCCTTAATGCGGATTTTGGTCGTCGAGCACTTCTTGCGATAAGCGATAAACGGCCATAGTTCCGGGTCAATACCTCAACCAATAAACTGCTTTCTTTCCAAGGCTGACTCATCAATACATAAGCTGGCTGATGATCCACTCGATTAAGCGAATTAACTTTTAGGTGATCCCCCACTTGATCATTCATGCGCTTCATCATTTTTTTTGGCTTTTGTCTTAACCCATATTTTTAAAAAAACAGGGGTATCAAACAATTTTTCCATATCCACCCGTGATTCAGTTGCAATTTTTTTTAATTTTTCGCCATCCTTACCAATTAAAATACCTTTTTGGCTATTTTTTTCTACCTGTATTGTGGCGTAAATATGGCATATCGTTTCCTGTTTTTTAAACTGCTCTATTATCACCCGGCTCCTGTAAGGGATTTCATCGCTAAAATAACGAAATAATTTTTCTTGTACAATTTCGCTGGCTAAAAATCGTTCACTTTGATCTGTTTGCGTGCAAGTATCATAAAGAGGTGGCGAAACAGGCAAAGTCTTTTGTAGAGACTGCTTAAGCGAATCAATTGCTTGATGGTGCTTAGCGCTAACTGATTGAATTGCAAAAAAATGATACGCTGCCGAACAGTTCTTTGTAAATTCAGCCAGTTTTTCTTTGTCCCTAATTTGATCGACTTTGTTAATCACCAAAATCACAGGAACATCTTTTGGCAATAAATCAATGATCCCGCGCTCTTCCTTAGAAAACTCCAACACTTCTACCACCATTAATATGCAATCAACGGTTTTAAGCGTTTCTTGAGTCGCCTGAAATTTTGGATAAGAAGCCGTTTGAAAACCAGGTGTATCAACAAATATAAATTGAGCCCGTTGACCCGTATAGATACCTCGAATTAAATGGCGTGTTGTTTGTGACTTTCGAGAAGTAATACTGATTTTTTTTTTGATCAGATGGTTCATCAGGGTGGACTTGCCAACATTGGGTCGCCCAATAATCGCAATAAAACCGCAACGAAACCCCTCAGTATTCATTTGCATAGTAGATTGCTTTTTAGTTTAGCAAGCACGACTTTTGCTGCCGCTTGTTCTGCTAGTTGCTTGCTGTGCCCCTTACCCGTCGCACAAAGCGATAGCTGACTAATTTCACATTCAACAGAAAACCATTGCTTGTTAGCTCGATAAACCTGATCGGTGACCTTGTATTTTGGCAAAGACAAATGAAGGGACTGTAAAGTTTCTTGCAGCATGGTTTTAGCGTCTTTAATTTGTAACGCTAAATCCATACCACTGAGTCTCAGATCAAATAATTGTCGAATAATTTTTTCTGATGCAATAAAATCCGCATCAAAACAGATTGCCGCAAATAAAGCCTCTAGTGCATCCGCCAACATCGAGGGTCGATCAAAACCCTTATTTTTTATCTCGCCCTCACCTAACCACAAATAGTCACCCAACTGAATACCTTTGGCAACCTCAGCCAAAACAAGCTGATTAACTAATTTGGCGCGCAATAAAGACAAATCGCCTTCGGTAAGTTCTGCAAATTGCTCCCACAACATACGAGCAATCACATAATTCAATATGCTATCTCCAACAAATTCAAATTTTTCATTGTTGGGTACGCCATAGCTGCGATGCGTTAGCGCCTGCTTTAGCAGTGATGAGTCTACAAAAGAATACCCCAATGCTTTTTCAAGCAACTGGCTATTCAAGGGATAGCTCGATTGAGTGGGTGCCGTTTTTTTTTCAATCATGCGCTATTCGATTATGGTTCCGATACGCTCAAACGCTTTAAAGTTCATCCAAATCATAAAGGCTTTGCCAACAATTAAATCGCTTTTTACAAACCCCCAATAACGACTGTCATTACTTCCATCTCGGTTGTCGCCCATCACAAAATAACAATTTAAGGGTACTTTGCAAACAAAAGCTCTTCCATTTTTTTCATAATGACAACTTTTGAGATAGGGGTGCGGCTGAATAGCGCCCAAATAAACCGATAACATGCTCGGGTCATTGAGCGTTTTAAATGATTTGTTATTCATTTGCTCAACAAACTGTTGATTATATTGTAGTTTTTTTGAGTCATCCGTTGGATACACATAGCTTTCAGCAGGTATTTTGGGAATTTGTTTGCCATTAATCAAAAGCACTTTATCTTGGTAAGTCACAGTGTCGCCAGGCAACCCAATAATCCGTTTAATGAAATTAATGTTTTCGTTCATGGGGGCATTAAACACAACAACATCCCCTCTTGCTATTTCGTGAAGCGGCATCACAACATGATTCAAGATTGGCAAGCGCAACCCATAAGTGAATTTATTAACCATGATAAAGTCACCCGGCACTAATCCAGGTCGCATGGATGAAGAGGGGATTTGAAATGGCTCAACAACAAATGAACGCAAAAGAAATACGATAAGCAGTATAGGAAAAAACTCTCCGCTATAACGAACAAAATGCTTGGCAAGCCATGATTTTTTGGGCCGCCATTTTTTCTGATTAAAAATATATCGCTCAATTACCCAACATGCGCCTGTTACAAAAACCAAAAAGAACATGCTGATTGTGAAATCTTTCAAAACGGACAGCAGCACAAAACAACTTGCAATCGCTAGCAAGTACCCCCACTGAAGGATATTTAAATTCTTTTTCTTGTTGCCAATAAAAACCAACGCAAATCCAGCAAAAAGCACAGCCAAAAACAACCAAATCCAATTGAAATGAAATATCATTTGTCACCAACTTGTAAAATAGCCAAGAATGCCTCCTGAGGAATCTCAACATTACCAACTTGTTTCATACGCTTCTTTCCGGCTTTTTGTTTTTCTAGTAGCTTTCTTTTTCTTGTTATATCACCACCATAGCACTTTGCAAGCACATTTTTTCTTAAAGCTTTAATGGTTTCCCTTGCCAAAATATGGCTACCAATAGCAGCTTGCACAGCAATATCAAACATCTGACGTGGGATCAATTCACGCATTTTTGCAACAAGTTTACGACCTCGCTGCTGTGCCCCTTGCCTATGGATAATTAACGAGAGCGCATCAACTCGCTCTTTATTTACCAAAACATCTAATTTAACTAAATCCGCCCGCTGAAATTCTTTAAAATAAAAATCAAGCGAAGCGTAGCCACGACTTGCTGATTTAAGTTGATCCAAAAAATCCATAACAACTTCATTCATAGGCATATCGTAATTTAACACAACCTGTTGACCAACATATTGGATATTGCGCTGTATTCCTCGCCTTTGGTTACATAGCACCATAATTGGCCCAACAAAGTCTTTTGGAACAATAATAGTTGCGCTAATAATGGGTTCCCTAATTTCTTGTATTTTGGCAATGTCAGGTAATTTTGATGGGTTTTCAATTCTTATCAAGGAACCATCTCTTAGCAAAACTTCATAAATTACAGTGGGTGCTGTAGTAATTAGCTTAACATCAAATTCTCTTTCTAGCCTTTCTTGTACTATCTCTAAATGAAGTAAACCCAAAAAACCACATCGAAAACCAAAACCAAGCGCTTGAGAGCTTTCTGGTTCAAACTTAAGTGATGCATCATTTAATTGTAACTTTTCTAAAGCATCACGCAACATTTCATAATCATGGTTTTCAATAGGGTAAAGCCCCGCAAAAACCTGTTGTTGCGCTTCTTTAAAGCCCGGTAAAATATGATCCGTTGGATTACTAGCAAGCGTGATGGTATCTCCCACCTTTACCGATTTGAGCTCTCTAATTCCGGCAATTACAAAACCAACTTCGCCTGCAGATAACACTAAGCAATTAAGTGACTTAGGTTTAAAAATTCCTATTTTTTCACAGATATATTCATGCTGGGTCGTCATGAACCGAATTTTATCTTTTGGTTTAATAGTGCCATCAAAAATACGAATCAAGATGACAACACCAACATAGTTATCAAACCAAGAGTCAATCACCAGCGCTTTAAGTGGTGCATCTATATTGCCTATGGGGGGTGGGATATTTTTAATGATTGCTTCTAGTGTATCTTCTATACCGCTTCCTAGCTTTGCAGAAACCTGAATTGCATCGACTGCTTTAATACCAATAATATCCTCAATTTCTTGGCAAACCCGATCCGGTTGAGCAGCAGGCAAATCAATTTTGTTAATAATCGGTAATACTTCAATACCTAATTCAATAGCGGTGTAACAATTAGCAATGGTTTGTGCTTCAACACCTTGAGAAGCATCAACAACCAACAAAGCCCCTTCAGAGGCTGACAAAGAACGATTAACTTCATAACTAAAATCAACATGTCCGGGGGTATCAATTAAATTAAGCAAATAAATTTTGCTATCCTTTGCTTGATAGGAAAGCGCAACTGTTTGTGCCTTTATCGTAATCCCCCGTTCTTTTTCTATATCCATTGAATCAAGTATTTGGGTACCCTTTTCTCTTTGGTCAAAGGCACCGCAATACTTGATTAATTGATCAGCTAATGTAGACTTTCCGTGATCAATATGCGCAATAATAGAAAAATTTCTGATATATTTCATTAGCTAAGTTTTATAGTTTCTTTTATTTAATTTGTTTAAATAATAAATGGATAGATGTAAAAGCATGTATAAATCCATAGAAATTAAGTGATGCCTTACTTTATCCTGTTAAGGATTATAAGGATAATTTATGTATAGCCTGTTGATAATTTGTGGTTGATTTTTTGCTCAACAATGCTAAATGAACTTTTTTACATTTCTTCCACAGGTTATTCGTTAATAATTCATGCAATCCTAAAGAAGCATTTTAACTTAACCATTTATCTAAAATGATTGGTTATCAATATAGTCGTTAGTTAGTTGCACAAATTTGCTAATACTTATATCTTCTGCGCGGGACGCTGGATTAATATCATTTTTTTTAAGTTGTTTAATATCAATAAGTGTTTTGAGTGAATTGTGTAATTTTTTTCTGCGTTGACTAAAAGCCGTTGTTACTATTTTTTTGAATATAACCTTGTCTTTCACCACTCCATATTGACCTGATATTGGTACCATGCGAACAAAAGTTGAATCAATTTTTGGCTCTGGCCAAAAAGCAGAAGGAGGGATGTCAAATAAAGGCTCAATCAAAAAGTCATACTGCATAAAAATAGATAGCCGGCCATAGTTAGATGTTGATGGTTTTGCGACAAGACGGCTTGCTACTTCTTTTTGTAGCATAAAATACATGGATTCAATTTGATTGCTAAATTGAATCAGATGAAAAAGTAAAGGGGTTGAAATATTGTAAGGCAAATTACCAACAATCTTTTTAAGACCAAGAATGTTTGAAAAATTAAATTTAAGTGCATCTTGACAATATAGCGTGAGTTGATCAGCAGTAAATTGTTTTTTTAATAGTGCTACGATATCCCTATCAATTTCTAGTGCGTGAAGGTTGATTGGTTTTTTAACTAAAAATTTTGTGATGGCACCCAGACCCGGCCCAATTTCAATGACAACATCATCCCGATTAAGCGGAATTGCTTCGATAATTTTATTGATAACTAAATTATCTTTCAAAAAATTTTGCCCAAATCGCTTGCGGGGGGGCTGCTGAGAGAGCATGGTTTTGTTTTATAGTATGACCATATTATCGCGGTGAATTATCTCAGATTCAGCAAGATGTTCAATGGTTTCTTCGAGCACTTTGGTTGGGTGGCCAATCATTGATTGAGCTTCACTGGCGCTATAATTAATTAAACCGCGCGCCACTTCTTTTTTGTTTTCATCAACACACACCACTAAATCACCACGAAGAAATTTGCCTTTTATGGCAACAACGCCAACAGGCAATAAGCTTTTTTTGTCGGCTCGTAGTGCTTTTACGGCTCCAGTATCTAGAACAAGCCAACCGGCTGGTGTTAGGTGATCAGCAAGCCAACGCTTGCGAGCTGTTAGGCGATTTGTGTCAGCAGTGAGTCTTGTGCCAATTGATTCTCCGTTATTAATCAAGCGGGTCAATACATTGCTTTCATAGCCAAGCGCAATAATCGTGTCAGCACCGCTCAAAGCAGCACGTTTAGCGGCAACGATTTTTGAGTACATACCGCCTGTGCCAACCTTGCCGCCAACCTTGCCCGCCATCGCCAATAAAGCGGGATCATTGGATTTGGCTTTGTCTATAAGTTTTGCGTCACTTTTCTTGCGCGGGTCTTCCGTAAACAAACCTTCTTGATCAGTGAGAATAACAAGTAAATCCGCCTCAACAAGGTTGGCGACTAAAGCGCCCAATGTATCGTTGTCGCCAAAACGAATTTCATTAGTTGCCACCGTATCGTTTTCATTGATAATCGGTACTACTTGGTGTGATAGCAATGAATTTAATGTAGAGCGCGCATTAAGGTAGCGTGTTCTATTGGCTAAATCTTCATGGGTTAGGAGAACTTGGGCTGTTTGTAGGTTATGTGTGCGAAATACAACTTCATAGGCATGAATAAGGCCCATTTGCCCTACAGCTGCTGCTGCTTGTAGTTCATGAATAGCCTTAGGGCGAACCGACCACCCAAGCTTCTTGCAGCCTTCGGCAATAGCTCCGCTGCTGACTAAAATAACTTCCTTGTTTTGCTCTTTGATTTTTGCGATCTGATTTGACCAATCTTGCAACGTAGTAATATCTAACCCTAAACCACCTTTTGTTATAAGGCTAGAGCCAATCTTTATCACAATCCGAGCGGGCGATTGCATGCAAATCCTTTTTTAAAATCTATTAATTGTTTTGTGTCTTATAAAAATTTTAGGGATTTATACACTTAAATAACCATTTTTAAGCTACGCGTTAATTATTAACAACGTCTCGGAAAATTTGGAAAAGATTTTGTCGTTCCCTATTTGGCAATATCTTCAATTGGTATGATGTAGCAGTCACCATTATGAGTGTCAATACAAAAAATTAAATCATAATCATCTTTAGCGTATTTATAAGTACAGCTTTTTAATTTTCTATCGATTGGTTTGCCACTATTGATGGACAATTAAGTGTAGTTATAACATATTATTTAAATTAAGCTGAAATTACGTTTTTTTGTTAACTGTGGTATCCTGCCCAGTCAACCACTTGTTCAAGGATTTCTCAAGCAATTATTGGGCAGACTTCTTTCAAGAGCGAATAGATTAGCCAGCTCGTCCAAGAGCATAAGGTGGACAATCAAGTGAGTAGAATAAAAATCGGTTTGCTTTTTGGTGGGCAGTCAACCGAACACGAAGTCTCTCTGCAATCTGCGCAAAATATTTACCAGGCCATTGATCGCGAACGTTTTGATGTGCTACTTATTGGAATTGATAAACAAGGTAAATGGCACATTAGTAATGAGAATAATTATCTATCAAATCCAGATAATCCCGCACGCATTTCGCTAAAACAATCCGAAGAAGAATTATCTGTGATTCCAGGCTCACTATCTGGGCAGTTGCTTCATGTAAAGACCGGTCACTCTCTCGCTCAAATTGATGTAGTATTTCCAATCGAGTTTAGCTGTGATAGAGGTAATAAGTCATGCGTCTGGGAATGAGTATTGACACCAAAGAGTTGGCTGAAATTCAATCTATCAAAGCACTTTATCCATTATTACGACATGTTTCTGTTGGTTATGAGTCTATTGTTCCTGCTCCAATGATTGATTGGAGCATCCTAAAAAACGAAGATATATCAATCTCATTGCATCCATTAGATATAAATATAAATAGCACAATTGACAAGTCCAGACTCCGATGCCTATCTAGAAATACAAAGAACAGCAAGTTTATTTATTTGGAAGAAGATTTAGGTTTATGGTTGAAAGGTAATATGTTTTTAGGTTCACATCTTTTAAACCCACCACTCACACAGGAAACAATTGATACATCAGCCAAAAACATAATAAATGTACAGATGCACACCCAAACTCCATTGGCAATAGAAAACCCACCCATATACTGGACACCCCAAGAAATGGACTTTTGGGACTTCTTTGCTGAATTGTGCTCAGTTGCAAAATGTAAATTTGCTTTTGATGTAGGTCATTATATTGGTTGGGCATTAGCTAGCAATAAAGGTATCCGCATTCCTAGTAAATCACATCCTGTTTGGCAGAACATTATAACAATACATATCTCAGGCATTCGATTGTGGCATTGGTTTGGGCTTCAGGTTTGGTCAGACAAACATAATCATCTTCTTTCGCCAATACTTCTTGATATAGCAGAAGCGGTAATATGCAGAGCACAAGAAAATATCCATTGCGTACTTCTTGAAATGGAATTTGCTTCAGGTGTCACCAAAAAAGAAAACATCAATTTACTCATGTCTAGGGGTTTTAATTTTTCATGAAATCAGCCCTTGATCGATATAATTTTCAGAAACTTGAGGAAGAAAATGTTGACTATGAGACATTTGAAGTGGCAAGGCGACTGCTTGATTTGTATCGTCTTCTTAATATCTATACCCCAATTTTAACAAGTTATCTTCACGGAACAGGTCGTAGTTATATTGTTGAGGAGGCCATTTCAAAATTCCTTGAGCCACATGAATTAGCTCGTGATCCACGACAAGGAATCATATTTTCGCTTGCTAAAAGATTAGAAGAACATGCGCTTTTGTTTGAATTATGCATTCTTCACCTTGAATTATCCGAACAAAGTAACTTGATAGCAATCGTAAAAATGGTAACATCGCAGATAAATGAAGAAATGATGTTAGCATCAGTCGAATATTTTGAGACCATTAAGCAATATTCCATGTGCGGGGCCGGTCCCGCATTATTTTTACATGCATTTCGCATCATACAAAAAAAGTTTTCGCATTTAATTGCTAACAAACCTTTATGATTAAAAAATAAACACTGAAAGTGGGATTGTATGAATTGCTTGGATGCTAACCTTGCACTAGATAAACGCTTTGCATTTATTGATGCGATGTCATCAGCCGTTAGTTTAGCTATTCAGATGATTGAATTAGCAGTTATTGCCACTTGTAGCGGTTTTGGTCCAAAGGGGCTGGAGTTTTCGATTGGAATTTCTGCATTTACCTCAATTTTTTTTGAGTCAATTGGTGCTTTTCTTGCACAAATATTAGGTTGTTCTAAAACACTATTACTGAGTGTGGCAATGAAAGCATTAGCAAATATCACCCTGCTTTTTGCGGTTATATTGGCGACCCAAGGTGCAACAGTTTTTGCTTGGGCATTTATTACGATTGAATCAGTCATTAGTTCTATTGCAATAGGGGGGGATTATTGCTTCATATCGACCATCATATGGTTTGTGGTATCAATCACAAAGTGGCAAATCAATAAACCTGATGCAAACATTTGCCTATAGCAAAATACTAAGAGGCATTGGTCCGATAATTATTTGGGCTCTCGCATTTGTTTGTGTGAAGGTGTTTGCAAAAACCTCACCAGAAATATCAATACCAACCGTTTTGTTATTAATTGCAGCTGCTCTTCGTATTGTTCAGCTTATGCTTTATAAGCAAGACCTTAGTCAAATTTTTGACCTAGATCAGAAAACAGTAATCGCTAAAAGCCATAAATCTAGTATTGTTGAACATATCAAATTAGGTATTGGCAAAGCAATCTTCTCATTGAAGCTGGTTTTTAAGAATCACTGTCAGTACGCACTGTATTATATGTACGGAAATATTTTTTTCTTGATTATGGTCACTTACTTATTGGGTGAAATTTCGCGAGCATTTGTATATCAAGGATCGGATCATTCAACGATGATTATGTTTGGAATGCTTGCCGGTCTTCTCGTTCACCTTCTCTATAGCTTTATAGGCGCAAAATACTACCCAATGTTATTGAGTTGGGCGAAACTTAGATTGTTTTGTGCTGTGGCAATGGCCATTTCGATTTTATGCGCAGTGGTTTTGGTCTATGGAGGCGGTTTTTTTAGTGCGCTTGCTTTAATCATCATCGCGTTGATGTTTCAGTTAATTGGTGTTGGTATTGCGCGATATATCAGTACTTCATTTATGCGTATTAGCCAAACAGACACACAAAGTATATTTTTTGCAGTTGTTGAAACATTAAGTGCTGTATTATGGCTTATTGTTATGCTGGCTTTGGCAGCATTTGATAATCACTTGATCGGGATATGCTCAATGGTTATGTTGTTTGCTGTTATTGGGGCAAAATTCTTTTGGGGCGGTCAAGGGTTGGATAATAGTGGTTTGTCAGAAAGCGGAAAGTAGAGTATAGCAAGTCAGTTATATGTTTTTTTCAGAAAAGAACTACACGGAATTTCACGCGAACTCATATCAATAAAAGTAATATACATCTATCCATCATGATGAGGTGATAGGACAAATGAACGGTGTAGGTAATATGCAATAATCATGCCAAGATACTTTTTGTGGACATAGCAATACAAGAAACTACCATGGTTGATTTTAAGACGAGTAACAGACGCTAAGCTACTTGTGTAAGCCATCTCATTTAAAATACTACTGAGTAACTGCTATCTATCAAGCTTTTAAAAAGCAATTGACAATAAAAATATAGGTTGATACAAGAAAAAAATCATCGTCTTTGCAACTTTGACATGTCATACAGTATTTAAAATACTATGAGAAATTCTGTAATGAATACCAAAAAATTGACAGTAGCGCTTTTGGTTTTATTTTGTTCTTTCTTAATGTCTCAATCAGTTTTGGCAGATCATGATTTCATTCCTAGGTATGTTGATGACTGTGGCTTTATACCTATCGGACTTCCTGAAGATTCTCCATGCTCTTGGCCATCTAAAGCACTGTAAATGAATTGCAAAAAACTACAAAAATGATCTATTTCACTATGAGAAGATTAGAGATTTAAGTAAGATGTTTGAGCAGTTTGATGGAGATGAATGAATAATTTCAAAACTATTTGTTGTTTAAAGGCACTGTTGTTAATATTATGGAGAATATGATGAAATCAAAAATAGCTGTCGCTTTAATATGCCCTTTGTTTTCTTTTTTAGTGCAAAATGCTTTTGCTACTTCTACTGAAGTAAGTAGCAGAACCGACAATATTGTTGACGATGTAAGCTTGGATAGTCCGCCGTCGCCCTGTACCTATTATCCTGATGGTGATGAGGTAATAGTAATCTGTAAGCCCCCACAAAGATAAATAATACTTTGGTAAATCAATAACCATAGTGTACAAACAGCGGATATTTCCACGGCAAAAACAGCCACTTTGTTGCTTTTTGTAGGCTAGCTAGCATCAACTTGCCACCCATTTTCTTTTGCAAGACGCTCGCTTTCTACTTGATCGTAAACGGGACAAACAAATTTGGTAGGATTTTTAAAAGCCAGATCATTCGCATCAACTTCGACCTGCGTTAGATTTTAGTGTCCATAAAAATAAATCCAACACCTAAAGTATTTGACAATGCTTTATAGGCCGCCTCTTTGGCACACAATGCAATAGTTACAGCTATTGGAATAATACGCTTCACTTGGTTTATAGCTACTTTTTCTAGATCAATAAAGTAGCAGCTATATATAGACCCTGCATCTTTTTGAGAGAGCATTGGTTCGCAATCTACCCCAACCATTATTGGCTCATCAGATTTTACAAAACCACAAAATACAAAATGTTGAGAGTGGGAAATAGAACCATAGCAACCCACTTCAAAGAGAGAGGGGGGCTATTTTTTGAAACCTCTACATAAGTAGTATTTCACGTCTTTTTTGTACTTTTTATTATAGTGTTTATTTTTTCTTTCCCACCTATAAATATTTGGAACTTATATACTTAACTAGTTAAATAATATGTTATAACTACACTTAATTGTCCATCAATAGTGGCAAACCAATCGATAGAAAATTAAAAAGCTGTACTTATAAATACGCTAAAGATGATTATGATTTAATTTTTTGTATTGACACTCATAATGGTGACTGCTACATCATACCAATTGAAGATATTGCCAAATAGGGAACGACAAAATCTTTTCCAAATTTTCCGAGACGTTGTTAATAATTAACGCGTAGCTTAAAAATGGTTATTTAAGTGTATAAATCCCTAAAATTTTTATAAGACAAGTTAAGTATAGCAACTGATTCAGTGTAATCCATTATATGGATTGGCGATTATGTGCGACCCGATGCCATCTCATGTAGACGAGCAACACGCTCTTTTGTTAAGGGGTGTGTGCGAAACAAATTGGCAATTCCGTTTGTGCCAGATAGTGGATTGATAATCATCATTTGTGCAGTTTCTGGGTGTGAGATTGCCGAAGGCATCGCAATTTTTTGTGCATACCGCTCAATCTTTGTTAGGGCATTTGCCAAAGACAATGGATCGCCACTGATTTTAGCGCCACTCCGATCGGCCTCAAATTCTCGTGAGCGAGAAATGGCCATCTGAATAAGTGCTGCCGCAATGGGTGCTAAAATGGCGATCAGTAAACCCAACAGGGGGTTAGCCTGCCTTCCTTCTTCATCTCTTCCTCCTCCGAAAAATATCGCGAAATTTGCCAACATTGAAATAGCACCGGCTACTGTTGCGCAAATTGTTGCAATCAATGTATCGCGATGCATAACATGGGCTAATTCATGAGCCATGACGCCACGCAACTCATTTTTATCCAAAGCCTCTAATAGGCCGGTTGTTGCAGCAACTGAGGAATGGTTTGGGCTACGCCCTGTTGCAAATGCATTGGGCTGAGCCTCTTCAATAATATAAACGCGAGGCATGGGTATATTTGCTAGGCCAGCTAATTCTTTAACGATTCGGTAAAACGAAGGGGCTGTTTTTTGATCAACCTCTTTAGCGCGATATAAACGCAAAACCATTTTGTCTGAATTCCACCAAGCGAATAAATTAAGACACCCACCAAAAGCAAGCGCCAAAAGCATACCTTGTTGTCCTCCGACCAGCTGGCCAATGAAGCCAAACAATATAACAATTGCTGCCATCAAAAAAGTTGTTTTGATTGTATTGATATTCATCATTAATTCTCGTTAATCACAATAAATGAGTGCACCTGTTAAGTTACAGCATTTTACCAAAAAATTAAGCATCAAAGAGCTGGCCGGCTTGTAATTTATAGCCATTGATTAATTCTTGGGCAAAAAGTCGCTTGCTATTTGCGGGTTGCAAAACAGTTAATTTGACAGCATCTGATCCTGCTGACACTGTAATGCCTTCTGGGTTAAGTTGAATGATTTTTCCTGGTTTATCTTGTTGATTTTTGACTATTTCGGCTTCCCAAAGCTTAATAGGATTGTGACGAAAAAAAGTAAAAGCCCCTGGTGCTGGATTAAAAGCGTTAATTTTTCGAACAATCACATTGGCGCTTTCCTCCCAGCGGATACGCCCTTCGGATTTTTTTATTTTTTCGGCATAGCAGACCCCATCATCGGATTGCTTGATAGAAACTATTTCGGATAGGCAATTAATTGTTCTAACCAGTAAGTTTGAGCCTAGTGTAGCCAATTTGTTGCTAAGAGTGGCTGTATTATCGTTTGGTAGGATGGCTATAGATTGTTGAGACAAAATATTTCCTGTATCAAGCCCAACATCCATTTTCATAATGGTAATGCCTGTTTTTTTGTCGCCTGCCTCAATGGCTCTTTGAATAGGTGCTGCTCCTCGCCAGCGCGGTAACAGCGAAGCGTGAATGTTTAAACAGCCCATTTTTGGTAAAGCCAATACAGCTTTTGGTAGCAACAATCCATAGGCCGCAACAATCATTAAATCGGCATCCATTGAAGCAATCAATGATTGAATCAAATCGTCCCTTAAGTTATCTGGTTGTGCTAGTTTTAATTGATATTGCTGAGCGATTTTTTTGATTGCGCTTTCTTTGGGCTGCATAGATCGCCCGGCGGGTCTGTCAGGCTGAGTTAGCACAAGCACTATTTCGTGTTTTGTGTTTAATAATGACAACAGTGCTGCTGTTGCAAAAGCAGGTGTCCCTGCAAAAATTAATTTCATAATGGTTTTCTGAAGAAAAAACTATCTATTTTTTTTGTGGAATTTTTCTATTTTTTTTCTAATTCTATCTTGTTTTAATAGCGAAAGATGTTCCACAAATAGTTTTCCATTCAGATGATCTATCTCATGTTGTATACATATAGCCGGTAGCCCTGTTGCTTCAAAAGAAAATTCTTCGCCCCTTTCGTTTGTTGCGATAACTTTGATATGCTCAGCACGCTGAACCATATCATAAATATTAGGAATTGATAAACAGCCTTCTTTGGATTTAATTTGGCCGCTATGACTAATGATTTGGGGGTTGATAAAAACCATCGGTTGATTTTTGTTTTCACTCGCATCCATGACAAAAATGCGCGCTTGAATATTCACTTGTGTCGCAGCAAGCCCAATGCCTTTTTTGGCATACATCATATCAACCATGTCGTTAATGTACTGGTTAATTTGCGTATCAACCACTTTAACTGGCTGTGCAATAAAATGTAGCCGCTCATCGGGATAACACAAAATATTCATTGATGCCATGCCAAGCTTTGTATTAGATATTAGCGTAATTTGCAACTGTTCTTTATCCTAGGTATTGTAGCGCAACTTATTGATATCAGTTTTGAAATCTATTGCGCATAAACTGCAACTGTAAAGTGCTCAATTATCCCTAATGGGACGGCATTTAAAGCGTCAAAATTTTTGTTATCATTGGAATTTTAGAGTCATACTTAGGGCAAGTTTTTGACAAAAAGCGATTCTATTAAAAAGGAGCAAATGTAGGATTTGTCACGCTTATTTGAGTATTAGCATAGCGATTCCCCTTTTGTGTATTTCTTAAAAGTGAACTATATAGCTAAGCAACTAACTACTAACCACATCAAGTTAGAGTGTTTGAAGTATTGGCTGCGAAAAAAACAGCAAAAAATTGATTTAAAAGAAAATTTGCGTTAATACTTATCATTATTACCATAATATTCAACGTCATATTGCTGTACCAAATATTCGAAATTCCTAAGCATTGTTAGTTGGTATTTGTTCAAATCAATAGCAAGTTCGGCGACGTGAAAGGCCAAAAATATTTACTTGATTAGAATTTATCAATAATTAGCCATTTCAAGGATTTTAAAGATTTATCAAAAAATCATAAAATTAATTAGCATGCTCTATGATATTTTGAATCTCAACGGGAAAAAGTCCTGATAGAATGAATGTCTTAAATAATTAAGGTGTTGAACATGTTAGGTATTTTGGTATTTTTGCTGGGTTTTTTTAAAAATTTTGAGCATTTTCCGGAGCCAGAGGATTTAAAAAATTGCCTTGCGTCGGCAGGGTTTGATGGCGATGAAATTGAGGAGGCTATGAGTTGGCTGAGTCAATTAACAGCAAGCCGAGCAATAGGCGATGTTGAGGTAATTGATGAAAGTTGCGGTATCAGGATTTATTCTGCTAATGAAAACAAAAAATTATCTTCTTCTATTCGAGGGTTTATTCAATTTCTCGAAAATGAGGGGGGGCTTACGGCACAGCAACGCGAAATCATGATTAATCAGCTAGTTAGCTTGCCTGATAGCGATATCAATCTTCAAAGCGCTAAACTGGTTGGCCTAATGGTTTTATGGCGCCACAAAAAAGAGTTACCAGCCCAAGTGCGTGAAAATTTATTGTCAACTATGCATTTTGAGCAAACTGTTCAATAATATATCAATAACTGTTATGGTTGGTTGTAAACTTCACCTAAGTTTAAAGAACAAAAAATATGTCAAGTTATTTACTAATTGTTGAGTCACCCGCTAAAGCAAAAACGCTTGGCAAATATTTGGGAAGTGATTTTAAGATTTTGGCGTCTTACGGGCATGTTCGCGACCTTGTTCCTAAAAGCGGCGCAGTTGATGTAGACAATAATTTTGCGATGAAGTACCAGAATATTGCCAGTCATGCCAAATATGTAAAAGCTATTGTTGACGCAGCACGCCAAGCAGAATTTATCTATCTTGCAACCGATCCTGATCGTGAAGGTGAAGCAATTGCCTGGCATATTGCGCAAATTTTACAGAATCAAAAGGCGCTTAAAGGAAAAATAGTTAAACGCTTAGCGTTTCACGAAATTACCAAAGATGCTGTATTAGAGGCGGTTGCTCACCCTCGTGATATTTTGCAGCCCTTGGTTGATGCGCAGCAAGCAAGAAGAGCGTTAGATTATTTGGTAGGTTTTAATCTTTCCCCATTACTTTGGAAAAAAATTCGTCGAGGTCTATCAGCGGGTCGCGTGCAAAGCCCAGCGTTGCGGTTAATTTGTGAGCGTGAACAAGCTATTCGTCAATTTATGTCGCAAGAATATTGGTCTATTCATCTAGATAGCCAAAAAGGCAAGCAAAAAATAGTTGCCAAATTAATTGAGATGGATAACAAAAAAATTGCGCAATTCGATATACCTGATGAAACCACAAAGACCCATCTAATTGATCAACTGTATCCACATAAAGAGGCTTTTGTAAAATCAGTTCAAAAAAAGAAAAAAACGCGTAATCCTGCCTCTCCATTTACAACCTCTACTTTGCAACAAGAAGCATCGCATAAATTAAGCATGGCAACGGATAAAACCATGCGTGTTGCGCAACAGCTTTATGAAGGGGTCGATATTGGTCAGGGAATTGTGGGTCTGATCACTTATATGCGTACTGATTCAGTCGCTTTAGCCAAGGAAGCAGTTACGGAGCTTCGTCGGTATATTCAAGAAGCCATTGATATCGCTTATTTACCCAAACGGGCCGTAATTTTTAAAAATAAATCCAAAAATGCACAAGAGGCGCATGAAGCAATTCGACCTACTTCAATTTATCGCACACCGGATGCTATGAAGCCGCACTTAAGCCAAGATCAATATAAGTTGTATGACATGATCTGGAAACGCGCTGTTAGTTGCCAAATGTCGCCTGCTATTTTTGATGCCACAACAGTTGATATTCAGCTTGGGCCGGCTATTTTTCGCACAACGGGTCAAGTACTTATTTTTCCGAGTTTCTTGTCAATTTACCAGGATACCAAAGAACCTACCGAAGAAGAGGATGCTGATCAAGTTAACTTGCCGGCATTACAAGAAAAAGAAAAATTACCGATTGATCAGCTTTATGGGGAGCAACATTTTACTCAGGCTTTACCTCGATTTAATGAGGCCTCACTTGTTAAAGCGCTTGAAGAATATGGAATTGGGCGCCCCTCTACCTATGTGTCTATTATTTTGACACTTAAGCGACGTGAATATGTGTTATTTGAAAAAAAACGCTTTAGTCCAACTGATACAGGGGAAGTGGTTAATAAATTTTTAACTGAGCATTTTACCCAATACGTAGACTATCATTTCACCGCGCATATGGAAGATCAATTGGATGATATTGCGAACGGTGCATGCCAATGGATTGCCGTGCTCAAAGATTTTTGGCATCAATTTTCCGAAACTATTACGCAAAAAGAGAACTTAAAACGTGCTGAAGTAACGAGTGAAATGTTAGACGAAGCCTGCCCAGAATGCGGGAAGCCTATCTTGATAAGGTTAGGGCGTCGCGGTCGTTTTGTGGGTTGTTCTGGCTATCCGAGTTGTCGCTATACACGTAGTATCGGTGAACCGAATTCGACCGAAGAAGAAGCTGTATCGTTACCTGTTGAAGGGCGCGCTTGCCCGCTTTGTCAGGGAGCGCTACTCGTTAAAAATGGACCTTACAGTAAATTTTTAGGTTGTGCCAATTATCCAGCATGCAAATATAGCGAACCGCTTGAAAAACCACAGGATACAGGCGTTACTTGTCCTTTATGCCATCAAGGCCACCTAATGGCCAAGAAAAGCCGTTATGGAAAACTTTTTTATGGCTGCGGCACTTATCCTACCTGTCAATATGCGGTTTGGGATACGCCAATTGCTGAAAGTTGTCCATTATGTGCTTGGCCGATTTTGACAAGCAAAAGCACCAAGCGATCCGGTACGATCAAAGCATGCCCGCAAAAAGAGTGCCATTATAAAGAGCCTATTGATGAGAAGAGCTGATCGTATTGAGCTACTCAAACAATAGAGTCCATGTATATCTTTTTAAGCAAATTGAGTAAGGCAATGACAAAAAAAAATATTAGCGAGTTGATGCTAGAAGTGGGTAGCCAAGCAAAATTGGCAAGTCATGTTCTGGCATGCGCTTTAACACAACAAAAAAATCAAGCTCTTGACGAGATAGCGGATGCGTTACTAAAAAACGGTGATCAATTACTTGTTGCTAATCAACGTGATGTCAATATAGCAAAGCAAGAGGGTCTTGCGCAACCAATGATTGAAAGGCTCACACTTAATGAAGCTGTTATTGAAAGAATGGCCGACGGTGTTCGTCAGATTGTGTCATTACCTGATCCGATTGGCGAAATAGACAATCTTTGTTATCGTCCTTCTGGTATTAAAGTGGGAAAAATGCGCATGCCTTTGGGTGTGGTGGCGATTATTTATGAGGCGCGCCCCAATGTGACCGCAGATGCTGCGGCTCTTTGCATTAAATCGGGTAATGCTGCGATTTTGCGAGGTGGCAAAAATGCATTTTATAGTAATCAAGCTATTTCAAACTGCATAAAAATGGGTCTCACCAAAGCAAAATTGCCACAATATGCGATCCAAGTACTTAGTACAACAGATCGTTTAGCCGTGAATCATCTTGTTAAAATGACACAGTATGTGGATGTTGCTGTTATAAGAGGAGGTCGAGGACTTGTTGAAAGTGTAGATAGCGCAGCGAATATACCGGTCATTAAACATCTTGACGGTATTTGCCATGTCTATATTGATCAATACGCAGATTTAGACAAAGCATTTGCAATTTCAATGAATGCTAAAACTCAGTGCTATAGCACATGCAACACTATGGAAACGTTATTGGTGCAAGAAGATATTGCGTCAACTATATTACCCAAGCTTGCTAAAGGTTATTGGGAAAAAAGGGTCGCGCTACGCGGATGCGAGAGAACATGTACTTTATTAGGTGACAAAGTGGTTCCTGCCTCAATCCTCGATTGGTCAACGGAATATCTTGCACCTATATTGTCGATCCGTATTGTTTCTGATATTTCGGAAGCTATTGATCATATTCATACTTTTGGCAGTTTGCATACTGATAGTATTGTGACGGAAAATTATAATCACGCACAACGCTTCCTAAGAGAAGTTGAGTCAGCAAGTGTTATGATTAATGCATCCACACGTTTGTCAGATGGTTTTGAATATGGATTGGGCGCAGAAATTGGTATATCCACTAACAAGATCCACGCAAGAGGACCGGTTGGTCTTGAGGGATTAACAAACCAAAAATGGATCGTATTAGGTGACGGGCATCTGAGAAACTAGGTTGTTTGGATCTGTTCAAATTGTTATTGGGTCAGTACTTCATAGCCATCTTCCGTGACTAATACGGTATGTTCCCATTGTGCTGATAAACTGCGATCTTTTGTGACGACTGTCCAACTATCTTGCAATATTGAGACATCACGCTGGCCTTGATTGATCATGGGTTCAACCGTGAAAATCATCCCAGGCTTAAGTACTAGGCCAGTTTGTGGGTGTCCATAGTGCAACACTTGGGGTTCTTCATGAAATTTTTTGCCAATCCCATGACCACAAAATTCACGAACAACGGTATAACCTCTTTTTTCAGCAAGTTGCTGAATAGTATATCCAATATCACCTAAGTGCGCACCGGGTTTGATTTGATGAATGCCAGCCCACATACACTCATAGGCTGTTTGGCATAAATAGCGTGCTGTTTGGTTAACCTGTCCCACCAAAAACATACGGCTTGTGTCGCCGTGATAACCGTCTTTAATGATTGTAATATCAATATTAAGAATGTCACCTTCTTTAATTGATGTATTGTCAGGTATGCCATGGCAAACAACATGGTTCAAAGAAATACAAGTAGCATTTGGAAATGGGGGGCAACCCGCTATTGTATAGTTTAGTGGAGCAGGAATCGTTTTTTGTACATCTACCATATATTGATGGCATAGCCAATCTAGCATTTTTGTTGTGATACCAATTTTTACAAAGGGTGCAATATAATCAAGTACTTCCCTAGCCAAGTGACCTGCTACGCGCATTTTTTTTATATCAGTGGTATCTTTAATGGTAATAGACATAATCAGCTCTGAAAGCACAAGTCATAAATTTTATTGTGGTACCTCTGTTAGGATAAGAACTTGTTGTACCCCAGCAGTTTTACTAACCACATCCGCAACCGCATCTGTTTCTTGCGCATCCAATAAACCCATTACATAAACAATACCTTGTTCAGTGATAATTTTCAGTTGATTTAATGGATAGCCTTTGCCGACTATCAAATTACAATAAACTTTTGTGGTAATCCATGTATCATCAGCGCGCGAACCTGGCGAAGAAAATGGTCCAATGCTAATGTAATTTAGCACTTTTCTAACTTCAGTATGATCACGCGATAGGGTTTCGGCTGCTATACGGTCACCTTCATTTAATACTTCTCCGGTTAGCAAGATAGCACGGTTATAGCTTGCCACGTTAATGTGGCTATTGGGTATTGCGTTGGCAATTTTTTTAGCAAGATCAAATATGACAAATTTATCGCCGACGTAAGCGCCTGTTGCTCTACGGTCTTTTGCAGTAACAACTGCGCCACTAACTAAAGTGCTGCTGATGGCTGTTGGAATTAAGGTGGCGCAACCGGATAATTGACCTATAACAGTAAGTATCACTATCCAACTGAGCCAGTAACGCAAGTTTATTAACAAAAGCGATACCATTTTTTTGCAAAGCATCTTACTGTACCCTTAAAGGTGTTAGCGACTGCCGAATATTTTAGCGTAGTTTATTGACCAATACATTATATTGTGCGTGTCAAAACGGTTTTTGAATGATATTGTTTGATTACTGGAAACCTAGCTGGTAAATGGTATGACTTTTTTTAATTTGAGCGAGTTATCTCGACAGCACTTTACGCCTTGTGTGTTATACATGGTTGCAACACCCATTGGTAATTTAGCAGATATTAGTGCGCGTGCGCTGGCAGGATTTTCTTGTGCGGATGTGGTATGTGCAGAAGATACGAGAGTAGCCAGTCGTTTACTGAGAGCCTATGGTATTCAAGCCAATATTGCTAATGTACGCGAACATAATGAGCAATTGATGTCAAAGAAAGTATGCCAATGGCTACATGAAAAAAAAATTGTGATTTATCTATCGGATGCGGGTACTCCTGCTTTTTCTGATCCTGGCGCGAGACTTGCAGAGGCTGTATGGCAGGCAGGTTTTCGTGTCAGTGCTGTTCCGGGTGCTTGTGCAGCCGCTGCTGCTTGGTCAATCAGCGGTATGAATGAAACACAATTTTTATTTGCTGGATTTTTACCAACCAAGCGTGCTACTCGATCCTTATATCTAGCTCGCTATGAAAGGGCTGATTATTCGGTGATGTGCTACGAAGCGCCTCACCGCATCGAGCGTTTTTTGTCAGATTTAGTCGAAGTATTAGGCGCTACAAGACCTATAATTATGATTCGCGAAATGACCAAGATTTTTGAAACGGTGTTACGTATGCCAGCCGGTGAATTGCTTGATTTTGTTAAAAAAGACACCAACCAACAGCGCGGGGAAATTACTCTGATTATTTGTCCTATGCCATTAGCTACTCTTGATAATTCTTTAGATGAAGAGACCTGTCGGATTGTAAAAATATTAATGCCTCATATGTCTGTTAAGCAAGTAGCTCAATTGACTCACCAAATAACGGGTTTTTCTAAAAAAAAGTTATATGATTTTGCGCTAAAATTACATCAGTTGCCCTGAAAAGTATTTATCGATTTACAATACTGCTTGCTACACGGTAGAATCTTTGCTGACTCTTAAAAAAGCCCAGGTGGCGAAATTGGTAGACGCAGGGGACTCAAAATCCCCCGCCGCAAGGTGTGACGGTTCGAGTCCGTCCCTGGGCACCACCCTCTAATTAATCAAAAATTTTCACACAACCTGATTGAGCTTGCTTTTAATGGCTTGGTTTTTGCTGATATTTTTTGACTACTTCGCTATTGGGATAAGCTTTCAGTAGTTGTTGCAGCGTCTTATTTTTTTCGGTATTTTTTTTGAGTGCTTCTTGGCAGCTTGCTGTATTAAAGAGCGCATCAGGTGCTCTGGGGTGTTCTGGATATTTTTTTACGAAAGCCTGATAGGCTTCAATTGCTTTATCAAATTTTCCTAATCCTGTATAAGTAATACCCATCCAAAAGCCCGTATCAGCAATGTAATCAACCTGATGTTGCAACTGAATTAGTTTGTTAAGTGTTGGCAAGGCTTGCTCAAATTGGTGTTTGCTAATCAAATCCATCGTTTGTTGATAAAGTATACTGAACTGAGTTGCTTCTAAAGTAATCATATCTTGCGATTTTTTTGTTTGCTCATTGATTCTATTATCAAGGTCACTATAAAGATCATCTTGGCGTTTTTTGGTATTTGCAAGCTCGTTTTGCACTAATTCAATATCGCCTCGTATCACGGTGAGTTGTTGTTGGGTGCTTTCAGCCGACTGAAGTAATTCCATTAACTTTTGGTTGTTGACTCGGTTTTCTAGTTCCGCAAGTCGCCGATTGATGGTTTCCACTTCACCGCTTGTGGCGCAGCCAGCCAACAAAAAAATAAGGCAAAAGCTAGCGATTTTTCTCATTTTTTTATCCCTTTTAAGGCAGAGAAACTTTTTCATTATTGAGTGTTAATTGGCCATTTTTCCATACAATGCGTGTTTTAAGTTGATTTCCATCCTCATCAATAAAACCCCTTGCATTGAGCATTTGTATTTGTAAATCAAATAAGTTTCTTGTTAGATTTTCAGCCTCAATTAAATCCGATGCTATTGTTGTTTTTGATTGAACCGAAAACAAGTGGTTTGTTTGTGCAACCACTAGGTTTTCCAATATTTTTCGTGGCACGCTAATATTAATTTTGATATCTAAGTATTTAAAGAGTTGCTGGCGATCTAGTACTGCTAGCTCGATTTTTGGCAAAGAGACATAGCCGTTGACCTGTGTTGTTCCTTCTGGTTTTTTAATCTCAAGTTTTCTAAGCGTTATTTTTGGTTGATGAATAAATAATTCTGATCCGTATTGCTGAATCGCCAAAAGATAGTTTTGGCGAATTTTAGCTGTTTTTTCATTCAATAAAATTGTTTCTTTAAGTTTTGACCATATTTTTTTTAAAGCAGGTGCGTATAAATTAGTTGCTAAAACGTCCAATGTGACAGCACCAAAATTTTTGCGATCCAGCATTAATTGATCGAATTTTAATACCCCTCCTGTATTAATAAATTGGTTTATTTCTTCTGTTGTGAGGCGATAATGTAATTTTTTCAAGATGACTGAAGAGGGGTAAGACGGATACGGTAAATTGATGAAATCAACTGCTTTTTTAGCATAGTTAAGCCATGGCATCCATTTATTAAGCTCAGTTTGATGTGTGATATTTTTGTCCCAGTCGGTGGCGATTTGGTCTATATTAATTTCTGATACGTAAGTTGCCTTATAATTCCTAGTATTGGTTTGCTCTTTGAGATAACGCAAGTTTCTGATGTTGATATGGCCAATATTGGGAATTGCTAGCGAAAAATTGGGTAGAAAAACCTTCGCGTGATGTGCGAGAAAGTTTTTTTGATGACCAATCGTAATATCCATACCTTGCCACGCAATATCAATACCCGAGAGAATTTCATTGTAGTTAAAAGATGGAATATGCATGGACAATTTGCCATCGCCGTTAAAACCAATGTGGTGCGTAATGACAATAGGTTCTTCTTCATTAAAGAAGCGCTTGAGCGTATCCTGCGTATGTTGACTTATTTCAAAACGAATTTTGGCTAAAGCTTGACCAAAATGAAAACGCAGGCCGCTTTCATGCAAAATAGGCCCATGCTGAATTTTTTGTGTATAACAAATTGGCTGACTTAATAATTTTTGTAAATGCTCAGGAATTACATCCTGATAGGGGGCGATAATATGGGGTTTGAGGCTTAGCTCCATCCGAGCGCTTGAATGAAATAGACCTCGTTGGTAGGAATAAGTTTTGACATCAAAAAGCGACGAGTTTTTTATAAAATGATACTGTTGCCAAAAAGTCTCTTCTGCTTTTTTGCCAAGCCAGTAAGCGGCAATGCCATATAAAGCGATAATTGCCACTGATACTGCAACAATGAGCCATGCATTTTTTTTATAAAGCAATACTCTGTTTTTTTGAGGTGAGTTCAGTATCTTAGGTTGTTTTTTGCTGCGAGTATTCGCCATAGTTTTTAGATTCTTCGTACCACTTGGAATAAGTGAAAAAACAAACTGCTTGCTATTTTACATTTATTCTTGCGATATGCTAAAGGGGAATATGGATAATTCAGTAATTAATGCCACAGGAAAGGTGGGTTATTGGATATGAATCAGGTTAAAAAAATCAGCTATCGCATTGAGGGTTTGGAGTGCCCAATGGAAGAGATGTTGATTCGAGACCAACTTAACCAATTGGAGGGAATCGAAAAATTAGTATTTGATTTGGCTAACAATGAACTTACTATCTATCACCATCTTTCGAATACTCGCCTTTTTGTGGAAGCTATTGCCAAGTCAGGCATGCAGGCTAAATTGGTGACTTCTGCTTCAAAAAGACTGAATAAAAGCTGGTTTAAATTAATACTAGCGGGCATTTTAGCGCTTAGCGCAGAAATTGTTGGATGGACTATTTTATCATCTATTAATTGGTTATCAGCTACCTTAGCCATTGCAGCGCTTTTAATTGGGGGCTTAACTACTTATCGAAGAGGTTGGATTGCTCTTTTTCATGGCAGTCTTAATATCAATGCGCTTATTAGTGTTGCGGCAACAGGTGCTTTATTGATACAAGCATGGTCAGAAGCGGCCATGACCGTGATACTTTATGTGTTAGCAGAACGTATTGAAGCAAGATCGGTTGTTCGCACTCAACATACTATCCACTCTTTAATGACATTGTCTCCAAAATACGCAGAGGTGCTCCAGCCCTCCAATCAATGGCAGTTAGTTGCTGTGCCTAATATTAAAGTAGGTTCTGTAATACGGCTTAAGCCCGGAGAATGTGTGCCACTTGATGGCGTTGTTCGAGTTGGATTCTCTAGCGTTAATCAAGCTTCTATTAGTGGTGAAAGCATGCCTGTGAGTGTTAAGCCAAATGATAAATTATTTGCAGGCTCTATCAATCAAGAAGGTGAAATAGAGTACATTGCTACAGCCGATGAAAATAATTCAGCATTAGCGCGTATGTTACACAATGCAGAATCTTGGCAAGCGAATCGTGCACCCGCCGAGCGCTGGATTGAAGATTTTGCTCGGATTTATACGCCAGCCATATTTGGATTTGCAATACTGACAGCCATTATTCCACCAATTTTTGATGGTTTATGGTTGGATTGGTTATATCGTTCGCTTGTATTGTTAGTCACCGCTTGTCCTTGTGCGTTAGTGATTGCAATTCCAGCAACTATTATAAGCGGCTTAACGCTTGCAATGCGGCATGGAATTTTGATTAAGGGGGGCGTATTTTTAGAGCAGGGGCGGTTACTGGACTATTTTGTTTTTGACAAAACAGGCACCTTAACACTTGGTAACCCCATAGTGAATGAATTTGTTCCCATCAAACCCCATAAAGTTGCTACATTGGATATTGCTGTGGCCCTTGCCAAGCGCTCTGATCACCCATTTTCCAAAGCAATTGTTGACTATCAAAAAAAACAAATGGTATCTGTTGTGCCTTTACAAATACAAAACATATTGGCAGCTCCGGGTTGCGGTATCGCGGGTGATTTTAATCAAGTTCGCTACTATCTAGGCAGTGAACGATGGATAGCTTCTTGTGGTATACCGACCGAAAATTCAAATAAAACACTTAAAATATTTACCCAATCGGGGAAAAGCACGGTATTTTTAGCGGATAATCAATCCGTTTTAGCCGTGTTTGGTATTACCGATATGATTCGGTCTACAAGTCAACAAGTGATCCAATGGCTACATCGTATGGGTATTAAAACACTCATGTTGTCGGGCGACAATGCAAATACCGCTAAAAGTATTGCCAACCAAGTTGGTATTGTGGATGTTAAGAGTAATCTGTTGCCTACCAAAAAAGCCAATATTATTGCCGATCTCATTAAACAACATCACCATGTTGGTATGATAGGAGATGGTGTTAACGATGTGCCGGCATTGGCGTGTGCAAGCATTGGTTTTGCAATGGCCAAAGAGGGTTCTGATGCAACAGTGGGTGCGGCGGACGTGGTGTTTATGGATGATAACTTGCGAAAAATTCCTACTTTTATATTTTTGTCTCGCTATACGATGGCAGTACTTAAACAAAATATTACGTTAGCGTTAGGTATTAAATTACTATTCATTTTCGCAACTATTTTAGGTTATGGCACAATGTGGGGAGCAGTTGTTGCTGATATGGGTACTAATTTGTTAGTGACAGCCAATGGTTTAAGAATATTGCGTAAACGTTTACCAGATTTTTTGTAAAAATATATTCATGAAAAACCCATTCGCAGTATGGATCGATAATCGCAAAATCCGCTTTGCTTTGGTAGGGTGTGGACGTATTGCCACCAATCATGTTGATGCATTAGAACAATTACATGAAGACGCAATACTGGTTGATGTATGCGATATCAAACCCGAGGCATTCGGTAAGATTGGATTGAAAGCGAATACCCATAGTCACTTAGATTCTTTTCTAAACACTACAACAGCAGATATTGTTATTTTGGCAACACCATCTGGTTTACATGCTCCCCAAGCGATTCAATGTTTTGAACGTAAACTTCATGTGATTAGCGAAAAACCGATGGCTACTACATGGCAAGATGGATTGGCTATGGTAAAAGCTGCAGACGATGCAAAGCGTTTACTATTTGTAGTTAAGCAAAATCGCCATAATGCTACTTTGCAAAAACTAAAACAAGCATTGGATTTAAAGCGATTTGGGCAAGTATTTATGGTGACGATTAATGTGTTTTGGCATCGGCCACAATCTTATTACGATTTGGCAAGCTGGCGGGGAACATGGAAGTTAGATGGTGGGGCATTTATGAATCAAGCAAGCCATTATGTGGATCTACTGACTTACTTGGTCGGTCCTGTAGAAAGCCTACAAGCTTATACAGGAACTTTAGCGCGGCATATTGAAGCTGAAGACACTGGTGTCGTGAGCCTTAGGTGGTGCTCTGGTACATTGGGTAGTATCAATGTTACGATGCTGGCCTATCCTAAAAATTTTGAAGGATCAATTACGATCATTGGTGAAAAAGGCACTGTTCGTATCGGTGGCGTGGCGGTGAATAAGATAGAGCATTGGGAATTTGCTGAGCATCACCCGATGGATGACATAATTCATGAAACCAGTTATGACATCACCAGTGTTTATGGGTTTGGTCACTTACTTTACTATAACAATGTGATTGATGTATTAAGAGGTCGCAGTAAACCCTATACCGATGGACAAGAAGGACTCAAATCGTTGGAATTACTGGCTGCTATTTATCAATCAACCAAAAAGAACAAGCGGATTAATTTGCCCTTAGATCGCTAAAATACCATTAAAGCTATGCAAAAAACTGATTTAACGAAGGTACATCCAACTGCCATTATTGATCAAGGTGCTCAAATTGGCGTGGGAAGCCAGATATGGCATTGGGTACATGTTTGCCCAGGCGCAAAAATTGGTCAAGCATGTTCATTGGGTCAGAATGTTTATGTGGGAAATGATGTGGTAATCGGTAATCAAGTTAAAGTGCAGAACAATGTGTCGATTTATGATGCGGTTACCCTAGAAGACGATGTATTTTGTGGCCCTTCGATCGTTTTTACCAATGTCATCAATCCACGCAGTCATGTGAGTCGTCGACATGATTATCGGCGTACTTTAGTTAGAAAAGGTGCTTCTATTGGTGCGAATGCGACCATTGTTTGTGGTCATACGATTGGAGAATACGCTTTTATTGCTGCGGGGGCTGTTGTAACGCATGATGTACCCCCGTACGGGGTAGTCATGGGTGTTCCTGCGCGTTTAATTGGGTGGATATGTCAATGTGGGGAACGTATTAAGGGCACAGGGCAACAGCAATGCCATCAATGCAAAAACCGCTACAGAATTAGCGGTGAGAGTTGCGCACTTATTAAGCTTTAATTTAAGCGAGTGACTTCAAAAAAATCAACACAGCAAGTAGCGTCACTTCACCGCTTGCTGTGTTTAATTTACTTAAACCTGACCGGCGAGTTCAAGCACCGCGTGGAGTAATACATTGCAACCTGCGGTGACTTCTTCTGGTTTGGTTTCTTCAATTTCATTGTGACTAATACCATCCTTACAGGGAATAAATATCATCCCTGTTGGTACCATATGTGACATATAAACTGCATCATGACCTGCCCCAGACACTGTATCCATGTGTGAGTAACCCAATTGCGCTGCTGCTTTAGCGACTGCTTGGGTGCAAGTATCATGAAATGCGGTGGGTTTAAAATAAGAAACTTCCGTTAATGTAATTTTGAGCCCAGTTTGCGCACTGATTTTGTCAATAAAAGCACGAATATCTTTGTCCATTTTATTGAGCAGTTCATCATTGATATTACGAAGGTCAACAGAGAATTTAACTTGTCCTGGAATTACATTACGGCTATTGGGAAAGAGTTGCACAAAACCTACCGTACCGCGTCCATGAGGAGGATAGCGATTTGCAATCTCAACAACTTCTTGCATAATATTTGTTGCAGCTTGCAGTGCATCTTTTCTTTGTTTCATCGGCGTAGGACCTGCATGTGCTTCTTGCCCTTGCACAACGCAGTCATACCAGCGTAAACCCAGAACAGCTTTTACAACACCAATGGTTTTATGTTCGGCTTCCAGAACAGGGCCTTGTTCAATATGTGCTTCAAAATAAGCGCCCATTGGGTGGTTGCCTGGTTCTTGTTCGCCGATATAGCCAATGCGTTTTAATTCATCGCCAGCACTTTTTCCATCCACATCGCATGCCGCATAAGCATGTTCTAATGTGAAGGCTTTTCGAAAGACGCCAGAACCCATCATAACGGGCACAAAACGTGATCCCTCTTCATTAGTCCAAGCGGCCACTTCAAGCGGCGCTTTTGTTTTCATGCCTTTCTCGTTAAGCGTGCGAATGACTTCAAGAGCTGACAACACACCAAAATTTCCATCAAACTTTCCGCCAGAAGGCTGTGTGTCAATATGGCTACCCATCACGATGGGTGGCAAACTAGCGTCTTCTCCCTTGCGGCGCATGAAAATATTGCCAATTTTGTCAATGACAATTGTCAAACCGGCTTCACGTCCCCAAGTGATTAATTGATCACGTGCTTGCTTATCAAAATCCGTCAAAGCCAAGCGACATACACCGCCTTTTGGTGTAGCGCCGAATTTTGCCAAATCCATGAGCGATTGCCAAAGTCGTGAGCCGTTGATTTCGACCAATTTATTACTTTGCATAGCTTGTAACCTCCTAAAACTTTTTCAGCATATTTTTTAAGGGTGCTCATCACCCTATGGCGCAATTTTAGTGCGCTTATTTTTTGAAATGAGGAATCACATGTTTGCCGTAGCTGAATATGATGTTCTCTTCGTCGCCGCTATCAAGATAAATATTGAATTGTGTGACGCTTGCTTCTTTGAGTTGTTTGATTTTTGTAACATGTTGCTCTGGTGAGCCAAGTACGCAGAAACTTTCAACAACGTCTGGCGTAATAAAATCTAAGAATGGATTGCTACTTTGTCCATGTTTAGAATAGTCATAGCCACGACGTTTTTCAATATAACTTGTTAAGCTTTTTGGCACCAAACTAGTGTCTTTTCCATATTTTTCAACAATATCTGCAACATGGTTACCAACCATCGCGGGGAACCATTTTGTCGCTTCAATGCATTGATCAATCGAACCGAAGTAAGCGGGTGCCGCTGACATTACTTGATAGTTTGCCATATTTTTCCCTGCTGCTTTACCCGCTGCAATTGCGTGTTCAGCAAACCATTTACATAATCCCACATCGGCAATTTGGAGTACTAGACCATCCGCATGTTCCCCAGCGCATTTGAGTGCTTTTGGTCCATAAGCAGCGATCCAAGCGGGCATCTCATAGCCTGTTGCCCAAGGGAATTTAACGGGGTTTGGGCATTCTGGGTAGGTTACTTCATCACCACGTACCATGGCTTTGACTTTATGGACAAATTCTGCTACTCGTTCAAGTGAAGCCGGTTTATTACCCATCACACGACGAGAGCTATCACCACGACCTACAGCAACTTCAAATCGATCACCGCTTTGCTTGGCTAAAGATCCAAAAAGCGATGCCGCTAAAGACCAATCCCGTACATCGGGGTTCGTAACCAAAGGCCCAAAACGCATTTTTTTAGTGTGTTCCATACACATGGCTATGGCTGGGTAACACTCACGCCACAGTATATGTGAATCATAAAACCAGCAATATTCAAAACCAGCGTGCTCAGCCATGCTGACCAAATAGCGTGCGCGATCCGCTTCAATAAATCCTTTAAAACAGATACCGAATTTCATTATTTTTCTCCAAAGAATGAATTTATGAATTGAACTTAGGCTTATTGTAACAAATTATCATTTTCTTAACTATCCATGTGGTGGCCATATTTTAATGCCAGCGTGCGAAAAAGGTACTTTTTTAGATATGTTTAAACGAATCAAAATAGGGGTAATGGCCTCAATACAGCGGGCATTAATAGCAGGACCACCATCGTAAGTTTTGACGCCGAGCTGATCTATCAGTGCAATTACCTCATCTTTGGCCGATTGATCATCCCCACATACTAATACATCACAGTTAATTGATGTGGTTAAATTATTCAGGGTATGTGCTGACACATTGTGAAGTGCGCCTACTACCATTATATCATTCCCCAACAGTGCTTGGGCGTGTTCGGTGACGGAGCCTTCTTTAGGGGGTGCGTAAACACGTGGGTTGTCTTCGGCCAAAGGCACCACCACATCAACCAATATTTTCCCTTTCAGGAAGTCATGTATGGATTGAAGTGTTGCATCATGCCCGCTAAAAGGAACAGCTAATAGTACTAATTTTTCAGCCATTTTTGTCGCAGTAATGTTATCCATACCTTGTATAGGCGTATAAGACTTTTTTGTCTGTTGTAAAGTGTCGTTTAAATGCTCAGCGATTTCTTTGCCGCGATCTGCCTGACGTGAACCTAGTGACACAGCCACACCGGCCAAAGCGAATCGCAAGGCCAAACCCTGTCCTTGGGGTCCGGTACCTCCTAAAATTGCAATTTTCATACAAAGAGTTCCTCTTGAATAGGTCTAATAATATCTCGAGCGCAAGTATTTAACGAAGGCGTCCATGATAGACCGCGCACGATAATAACCGGCGTACGAGTGGTTTTTCCCATCAGCAATCCAGCAGCAGCAGCCACTTCGTCTGCGAATGCAGGTTGGCTGACTGTGAGTGGTCTACCATAAGCATCGTTTTGACCAACTAGACTTACTATAGCTGGAACACCAGCGATGCCAATAGCTACATTCACTTGTCCTTTACGCCAAGCGCGGCCAAATGTATCACTGATGACGACCCCAATGGGTTCACCATATGTTTTTTCTAGTGGTCCTTGTAAGCGTTGCGCAGAAGCATCAGGATCTTTTGGCAATAATAACACTTCATCGTGATCTATATCGTGCCCCAGATTCGATTCGTCAATACCTGCGTTGGCACAAACCCAGCCATGACGATGCCGTGACACAATCAACCCATTGGGTGGCAATGCTGCGACTCGCATGATCTGTTGGCTTTCTCCTAATATAGCTTCTATTTTTTTTGCATCTTTGCCACTCAATGCCGCTAATTCAGTTGCCTGCTTTGAAACTAAAAGTTGTGACAATCTCAAAAAACACCCTTCGCTTTTTGAGACGATTTTTTGTGCGATGACCACAATATCATAAGGCTTAAGCAAAATATCATTTTTGACAAGTGATTTGTTAATAATTTCTATCAACGAATCGTCTGGCTTGATGTCGGGTAAATTTGGCACAGCAAAAAGTTGTAAAGTGCTTATCGAAAGCGTTTGATTCATAGTGATAGACTTTTTAACTCTCATTGATGGGTGCGTTGTATTTTCTTGCCAGCATGCGCGAGCTTAGGATAACAAAAAATGGCTTCAATAGTATGGAATTTCGTCATTGAAAAATTGAGCCTATCGTGTTTTGCTGAATTGAAAGAATTAGATTTTTTTGTGTACGGCATTGATTTGATTAAAGTCTATTATTGTTTCCTAATCAATACGCAGGAGAATGGATTTTGCTGATTGATTTGAGGTTGGTTATTTTTAGTTTTTATGGTTAATGGATATAGTTTATTGTTGAGTTCCGACGTTGTTTCCGTCAAATTTTGTGGGTATTAAGATTTTTTGAATTCATTTCATGAGCTTAATGAATTTTGAGTCACGATTATGATGATTTTCGGTATTTCTATTACGCTCTTAAGTTTATTTTCCTGCAAAGCATTCAAACAAAATAAGCCGGCCAACAATATTAACAATCAATTAAATGATTAATCCGTAGCGAGTTAAGTGATGATTTAGTGCTCTTAAATCAGATAGTGTGTCAATATCTTGACTTAAGTGGGTTGGACAAAATCGATAGTATTGTAGTGCATTTTTTTTAGCCGATTGCGCGTGAGCCTTGGCGGAATTTTTTCCATAGCAAAATGTTAGACAATTAGGTAAAGACAATAATAAGGCATTGGTACCGCCACTGGTTGATTCGGCAATAACTACGTCATGTTGAATGCTGGCATCTAATAATTCATCTATTTCTGTTTTCATCAAAACAGGAATATCAGCTGGTATGATAAAAAATGAATGAAACCCCTTTTGCCATGCCCAGTTTGCCGCAAGGCTTGCGGCGTTATTAAGACCATTTACTACGGGTTCATGAATCACATAAGCGCCCATGCTGTTAGCGAGTTCTGCAATTTTTTGAGATGCAGTAACGGTTGAAACGGGTAAGTCAGGATAAGTTTGCCTAAAAAATATCACCGTATTTTCAAACAAAGCAATAGCTAGCTCTTCGCGCTGATGGTTTGATAAGGCACCCGAAAGCCTCGTTTTGGCAAGCATGGGGTCTTTCATTGGGATGGTTATAATGAATTTATCCATGATGGTTTATCAGATCAGTGGCGACTTATTTTTATTGGCAAAGATAGCAATTAATGTTTGAGCGAGTTGTGTTGCTTTGGTAGGTGTTGAAATAACAATATCGGTGACAGTGACAGAAAAACCCATCAGAGTGAGTTTATTTTTTTCTTTTTGATCACAATGATCAATGACTATAGCGTCAATGAGTCCTTGGTATTGTTTTGCAATGGTCTGTAAGTTAACGGGTAGCCCTAAATCAAGCATAAGTTTTACAAGAGGTCCCTTAAGCGCTTTATTGCCAACAAGTGGTGAGATTGCAACACAAGGAACTTTTCTTTTACTAAGTGAATCTCTGAATGCTTTGATCGCCAAAATAGGTTTAATAGAAAGCCATGGATTACTCGGTGCGATCACGATAAGATCAGCCCGATCAAGCGCATTTAAAGCTTTTTGTGTTGGTTTGGCTTTATGGCAGCCATGGTAATGGATGGCTAATACTTTAGGCTCACAATGGTTTTTCACAAACCATTCCTGAAAACCCATCCGACCTTTTTCAGTGGTGATTTTTGTGGCAATAGTTTCATTGGTAGGCGGTAAAACACAAGCGCGAGCTTTTAGCATTTTGCCTGCCATGGCAGTAATAAAAGTCAGGTTTTTATTTTTTTTTAATTGTGCACTTCGCCAAATATGCATTCCTAGATCAGCATCACCGAGTCTCATCCAAACAGGTTCCCCTAGATGTTTGAGCATTCCTTGTGCATGTATTGTGTCATCCGCGATACCCCAACCTTGGTTGCGATTGATATGTCCTGAGAGGGTGTAAAGTAAGGTATCAATATCAGGCGAAATATGTAAGCCATAGAAAATTTCATCATCTGCAATATTGCCAATGACTGTCAGGGTTCCCTGTGGCAAGGCATTCGCAAGTCCCTCAGCCATGCGAGCACCCCCACCCCCACCGGCCAGTAGGACAACATGGGGCGCTTTTTTCATCGTTGATTTTCTCGTTTAACATTTAAATCACTAACCATCAAAGCCTATTTTATAGCAGTAGGTTGTGGTGGTTAGTGAATAGTAATAGCCAATCAATGTTAAGTTTTATTGACTCGTTCTTTTAGCCATATTAAAGTGCGCAATGCTGATTAGCCCGTTTTGCTGCTTCAAACATAGCGCTAAAGGGCGGTCTTTTGATATAGTTTCCTACCCCCTCTTTTGCACGCAGTTCACCTTGCGTAAAGACAAGGTTACCATGACTGATGGTATGGCTAGGAATACCCTGTACAGTGCGCCCTTCAAATAAGTTGAAATCACCTTTGCTGTGGTGGGTTTTAGCAGAAATGGTGCGCGTGCCTTTTGGATCCCAAATCACTAAATCGGCATCAGCACCGACCGCAATAGCGCCTTTTTTGGGATAAAGATTGAAAATTTGAGCAGCATTTGTTGAGGTGATACGTACAAATTCACTCGGTGTTAAACGACCTGTGTTAACACAGGTATCCCATATTACTGCCATGCGCTCTTCAACACCCCCGCAACCGTTTGGAATCTTGGTAAAGTTATCACGTCCCATTGCTTTTTGGTCCGCACAAAAAACACAATGGTCAGTGGCAGTTGTATGAAGATTGCCTCCCGCTAAGCCTTCCAACAGGGCGCGTTGATGTTCGGGTGCGCGAAATGGTGGGCTCATCACATGAGCGGCCGCAAAATCAAAATCAGGATTTTTGTAAACACTGTCATCAATGACTAAATGACCAGCTAACACCTCGCCAAATACCCGTTGTCCTGCTAAACGGGCGCGTGCGATTACTTCCATTGAATCGCGGCAGGATACATGAACGATATAAATGGGTACACCAAATACATTGGCAATGGTTACCGCACGATTAACCGCTTCACTTTCTACAGCAGGTGGTCTTGAAAGTGGGTGACCTTCAGGTCCTGTGATACCTTTTTTAATGAGTTCTTGCTGAAGTTGAAACACTAGCTCACCGTTTTCAGCGTGCACGGTGGGTACAGCTCCTAGCTCCAAGCAACGACGAAAACTATTCACCAGTGTTTCATCATCTGCCATGATGGCACCTTTGTAAGCCATGAAGTGTTTAAAACTGTTTACCCCTTCTTCTTTGACTAAAGTACCCATATCTTTATGAACACTGTCATCCCACCATGTGATGGCCACATGGAAGCTATAGTCACCTGCTGATTTTTTTGCCCAGTCACGCCAAGTTTGATAAGCATCCATCAGGGGTTGCTTAACGCCCGGAATTACAAAATCAATAATCGTTGTGGTGCCCCCCGCTAATGCAGCGGCTGTGCCCGTAAAAAAATCATCTTTGGTTACTGTTCCCATAAATGGCAACTGCATATGAGTATGTGGATCAATACCGCCTGGCAGAATATATTGACCAGATGCATCAATAATTTGTGTGTCAGTAGGACTATCAAGATTAGTGCCAATTGCACAAATTTGTTCGCCAGCACAAAGCACGTCAGCGCTTTGTGTGCTTTCTGCGTTAACAATTGTACCGCCTCGAATCAAGATATTTTTCATCATCTCACCTCACAAAGTTGGTCAGTGTGACTGACCAACGAAGCAACTTTACATGAGCTGCTTCGTGGTTTCTTAGTTTACATTTGTGGAAATGCAAACTCGGCGCCCTTGGATATACTGTCTGGCCAGCGCTGCATGATTGCCTTATGTTTTGTATAAAAACGTACGCCTTCTGGACCATAAGCATGGTGGTCGCCAAATAAACTGCGTTTCCATCCACCAAAGCTGTTAAAGGCCATCGGTACTGGTAGTGGCACATTAACCCCAACCATCCCAACTTGAATATTGCGTGCAAACTCGCGCGCTACGCCACCATCTCGTGTGAAAATAGCGACACCATTAGCGTATTCATTTTCCGCAATGAGCTTTAATGCACTTGCCAAATCTGGTACACGCATAACGCATAAAACAGGCCCAAAGATTTCTTCTTTGTAGACACACATGTTTGTTTTGACATGGTCAAGTAGTGTGCCTCCAGTGAAAAATCCATTTTCAAACCCAGATACTTTGTAGTTACGGCCATCAACCACTGCTTTAGCGCCTTCTTCAATGCCTTGAGTGATTAAGCCTTCAATGCGTTTTTTGTCCTGTGCGGTAATGATAGGACCCATTTCGGCACCTTTTTGAAAGCCTTCGCTTACTTTGAGTGTACGAACGCGTCCTTGCAATTGCGCAATTAATTTATCACCCACATCACCCACAGCAACTGCAACGGCAATTGCCATGCAACGCTCACCCGCAGAACCATAGGCAGCACCCATTAAGGCATCGCACACTTGATCCATATCAGCGTCTGGCATGATAACAGCGTGGTTTTTGGCGCCACCGAGTGCTTGTACGCGTTTGGCCTTAGCAGCACCTATTCCATAGATATATTCTGCAACGGGTGTTGAGCCTACAAAACTAATTGCTTCAATATGGGGATTTTGTAAAATGGCTTCTACAATGATTTTGTCACCTTGCACCACGTTAAATACGCCATCTGGTAAACCTGCTTCTTTGAGCAAGTCTGCCATCATTAAACTGGCCGAAGGATTACATTTGGCGGGTTTAAGAACAAAAGTATTACCGCAGGCGATGGCCAGCGGGAACATCCACATTGGAACCATGGCAGGGAAGTTAAAAGGCGTAATACCGGCGACAACACCTAAGGGTTGTCGAATAGACCAAGCATCAATGCCTTTAGAAATTTGTTCGGTATATTCTCCCTTCAGAAGCTGCGGAATGCCGGTGGCAAATTCAACCACATCAATACCACGCGCTACTTCACCCATTGCATCTGGGAAAGTTTTACCATGCTCTTTGACCAAAAGCTTAGCCAGTGGCTCTGCTGATTCTTGTATTAGCTGCAAGAATTTGAATAGTACCCTAGCACGCTTAAGAGGTGGCTCATTAGACCAAGCTGGAAATGCTGCGCGAGCAACGTCCACTGCTTTATCCAATTCACTGGCTGTACCTAAATGCGTACGACCTTGCACTTCTCCTGTTGCCGGGTTATAAACATCAGCAAATTTTCCAGAAGCCGAAGGGGCTCGCTTACCGCCGATAAAGTGGGTTATTTCATAAAGACTCATTTTATTTTGAACTCCACAAAAATATTATAATTAAAAAAATATTGACAAAGCAAACTATGCAGCAGGCACTTCTTCAATAATTTGAAGTAATATTGCCACCATATCTTCTATTTCTTGTTGTGTTGAAATAAACGGAGGCCCAACCGCCACTGTGTCTCCTACCAGACGAATCAAAAGACCTTTTTCAATAGCGCGCTTGAATATAGTTGATCCACGCAAACCGGGTTTACCTGCAATGGATTTTAAATCAACAGCAGCTGCCAAACCAATGTTTCGAATATCGGTAACGCTCGACTCTACTTTAAGGCTATGCATCGCTTTTTCTAAAATAGGCTCAAGTTTTTGTACTTGGCTGATAAGGTCTTCTTCTTCCATAATTTTAAAGGTTGTGTTTCCAACTGCAGAAGCCATTGGATGACCCGAATAAGTGTAACCATGGAAGAATTCTGGAGCATATTCAGGTGTTTGAACGCCCATGAAAGTTTCATAGATATTATTGTTGACGATCACGCCGCCCATTGGGATCACTCCATTGGTGACGCCTTTTGCAAAAGTGATCATGTCGGGTGTGACATTAAAGCGTTGGGCGCCAAAATAGTGACCCATACGCCCAAAACCCGTAATAATTTCATCAAAGATCAACAAAATACCATGAGCGGTACAAATTTCACGTAGGCGTTCTAAGTAACCAATAGGTGGCACTAAGACGCCAGTGGAACCCTGGACGGGCTCCACAATAACGGCTGCGATGGTCGAAGCATCATGTAAAGCAACCAGTTTTTCTAATTCATTGGCTAAGTGCCCCCCCCATTTTGGTTGGCCTTTCGAAAAAGCCATTTCGCTTGGGTTATGTGTATGAGGCAAATGATCAACGCCCGGCAACATCCCGGTTGGGAACATTTTACGGTTAGCAACCATACCACCAACTGACATACCACCAAATCCAACACCATGGTAGCCTCGCTCACGCCCAATCATACGAAAGCGTTGCCCTTCACCGCGTATGCGGTGATAGCCCAGCGCAATTTTCAAAGCGGTGTCAACTGCCTCAGAGCCAGAATTGGTAAAAAACACTTTATCCATTCCAATAGGTGCAACAGCTGCAATACGACCAGCTAACTCGATGGCATCTGGATTCGCTGCCGAAAAAGCGGTTGAGTAGTCTAGTTTTTTGGCTTGATTAGAAACGGCTTCAGCAATTTTAGGGTGACCATGCCCGAGTGGACAACACCACAATCCCGATAGGCAATCAAACAGTTTTTTCCCATCATCGGTATAGTAATAGGCTCCCTTAGCAGAAGCTAAAATCGTCGGAGATTTTTTAAAGGATCGGTTGGATGTAAAGGGTAACCAATAAGCATCAAGTGCTTTTTTATCGTATTGAGTCATGCTTATTTCCTTGAAATATAGTATTGATTATTAAGCAGTTCCTATAGTTTTGGATATTGTCGCAAAGCTTCTTTTGGCGGAACAAACTGGTAGCCTAGTGTCTCGGCAACAGGCTGGCTTGTGATCAAGCCGTGATGTACGCTCAAACCATTTAATAAATGCTGATCATCTTGTAAAGCAGTTAAACCTTTATTAGCAAGCGCTAATTGAAATGGGAGTGTTGCGTTGTTCAAGGCATAAGCCGATGTGCGTGGTACCGAACCGGGCATATTGGCGACACAATAATGAATGACCCCCCCAACATCGTAGACAGGATTTTCATGGGTTGTCGCACGGGATGTCTCACAGCAACCACCTTGGTCAATGGCCACATCAACAATGACTGAGCCAGGACGCATTTTTTCCACGATAGACCGTGTAATCAGTTTCGGTGCCGTTGCTCCTGGAACTAATACGCCACCGATAACCAAATCGACCTCCATGCAAAGGCGTTCAATTGTATCGTGCGTTGAGTAAGCAGTTAACAAATGGTTACCAAATTGTTTCCAAAGATTTCTGAGGGTATTCACATTGCGATCCACAATAGTGACTTGAGCTCCTAAGCCCAACGCCATGGTTGCGGCATGTGCCCCCACAACCCCACCTCCGATGATTGCCACTTTAGCAGGCAATACTCCGGGCACACCACCTAACAATACACCCGATCCCCCATGAGTTTTTCCTAAGAAATAAGCGCCCACCAATACAGAAAGCCGTCCGGCTACTTCAGACATTGGTGCTAACAAAGGAAAGCCACCCTCAGCTGCGGTAACCCCCTCATAAGCGATACAAGTGGCTCCTGATTTGATTAAATCCGCCGCTTGTTCAGGGTCAGGCGCAAGGTGTAGATAGGTAAATAAGATTTGGTCTGAGCGCAACATTTTTCTTTCAACAGCCTGCGGTTCTTTGACTTTGATGATCATATTGGCTTGATCAAATATTGCTTTGGCTGATTTGGCTATGCTTGCGCCTGCTGCTTCATAATCTTTATCAGTTGCGCCAATACCCAGTCCAGCATCTGTTTCAACAATGACTTTATGTCCTTGTTTAACGAATTCTCGAACACTTGCTGGTACTGCGCCAACACGGTATTCTTTGATTTTAATTTCTTTTGGAATACCTATAAACATTCCTCTTCCCTTATCGTTTTTCAACTTGAAGATTGCTATTTTTAGCGAAGTTACGTTGTGGTGAAAGCAGGATACCTGCACATCGCGAATGGTTTTGACTATTCAATGTGTCTTGCTGCTAAGATCAATACACCGTTTCTAAACATTAAGACTATTGTAAGGATAAAACTGATAAAAATAAATATCATTTTGGTTGGATTTATAAATATTTTTCAATCAGTTTTTGGGTCTTTTGAGAAGTCACCTTGTTTTTGCTCAAACCAAGGAGTCAATACCGATTCGATTTCATCAATACCTTGCTTTTTAAGACTAGAAAATAATTGCATCGTGATAACGCTTGTTTTGGCATGAATCGCTAATATTTGGCGAGCCTGGTTGAGTGTTAACTGCTGCTGCTGATAGGATAATTTATCGGCTTTGGACAACAGGATATGAATCGGGCGTTTTCTTGCGCCAAAAAAATCTAACATCGTGATATCGATTGGTTTAAACGGATGGCGACTGTCCATAATCATAACAAGACCGATTAAATTTTCCCGGTTTTGTAAATAATGACCGAGCAAATAAGTCCAGTGTTTGCGTATTGCTTGAGGTACTTTAGCATAGCCATACCCTGGCATATCAACAATGTAGTAACCTAATCCGTCTTCTTTATTGGTAAGCGCAAAAAAGTTAATATGTTGTGTGCGACCCGGTATTTTAGAGACAAAAGCCAATTTTTTGTGGCCCGTTAATGTGTTAATGGCACTGGATTTTCCGGCGTTTGATCGACCCACCCATGCGACTTCCCCTTGGGTTTGTGGTAAATCACTTATTTGGTTAACCGTCGTGTAGAATGTAACATTGTCAAAAAGTGCCATAATCAATTCATCCAATTGCTAATTGATAAATTACTTTAAAGAGTATTTTTGATAGATGACTCTTCAATATCAAATTGTTCCTGTGACGGTTTTTGTCCAAAATAGTACCATTTTATGGTGTGATGTGACCAATCATGCAGCAGTGGTTGATCCGGGTGGCGATTTAGATCGTATCGAATCATTTATTCGCAGTCATCAATTATTTTATAAAAAAATATTATTAACGCATGGACATGTTGATCATGCGGGGTCTGCGGAAGAATTAGCCAAACGCCATGATATACCGATTGAGGGCCCAAACAAACAAGATTCTTTTTGGTTAGATCAATTGGGTGAACAGGCGCGGCTATTTAATTTTCCGCATAAAGTACCGGACAAGATTTCGATGGCGATTGATTGGCTTCACCACAAAGATCAGGTGAGATTGGGTCATGAGCTACTCGAAGTATTGCATTGCCCGGGTCATACGCCGGGGCATATTGTTTTTTATAGTTGCAAAGCACAATTAGCAATTGTGGGGGATGTGCTGTTTAAAAATTCGGTGGGTCGATCCGATTTGCCTCAAGGCGATGGCAAGCAACTATTGAAGTCCATTCAAAACCATTTATTTGTTTTGCCTGATGTGACTCAAGTAATTCCTGGACATGGCTCAACAACAACGATTGGGGATGAAAAACACCACAACCCTTATTTTGCCAAACCATAATGGATCAAGCAATGGCGTCCCTGACAGGAATCGAACCTGTAACTGCTCCTTAGGAGGGAGCTGTTATATCCATTTAACTACAAGGACATAATTAAAAGCAACGTTGGTAAGCTAGGCGTGCTAATTGCATTAAAGCGATTTTTGCTGAATTTTCTGGCAAAGAATGAATCGCATTAATTGCTTGTTCTGCAAAGGTTTTTGCTTTGTTTTTAGCGTAGTTAAGTGCGCCCGATAATTTCATCACACGCACCGTGCTATCAAAATGTTTTTTGCTGGCAGAAAAAAGTGCGCCTTGAATTGTTTGATTAATCTGTAAGTTGTTTTGCTGTATTAAAAAAATGAGGGGTAATGTCAGCTTTCCTTCTGCTAAATCACCGCCGAGTTTTTTGCCTGTTTTTTCTGAATCTCCCTCATAATCAAGGACATCATCCATTAATTGAAAAGCCATACCAAGATTGATCCCATAATCCATCAAGGCTTGTTGAGTTTTTTTATTGGCTTTTGCGATTATTCCGCCCACTTGAGCTGCTGTTTCAAACAATTTGGCCGTTTTTTTCTGAATGATCAGTAAGTAAGTGGCTTCACTTATTTTTAAGTTACCAATATTGGCCATTTGCATCATTTCGCCTTCTGCAATCAAAATAGTGGCTTCTGATATGGCTTTTAATATAGGAATTTTTTTTGTACTGACCATCATTTGAAAGGCGCGCGAGTAGAGAAAATCACCGACTAGTACTGATGTGGCATTACCAAATAAACTGTTGGCAGAAGCTTGGCCACGACGCAAGGGTGAGTTGTCGACCACGTCGTCATGCAGTAACGTTGCTGTGTGTATACATTCAATCATGGCGGCCATGTTTGCAAGGGCTGGGCTTTGGCATGCCAAAACAGCACCACTGAGTAATGTCACCATGGGTCTTAACCTTTTACCCCCTGCTTGAATCACATGATTAGTAGTTTGTGCAATGAGCGGTATGTTGGATTGGAGTTGTTTTTCAATAATACGATCAACATCTTGCATTGGTTGATGTAAAAGCGCAAAAAAAGGTTCAGTATCAAAGATATCGGGTAAAAAAGTTGCCATCACATAGTCTTAAAATGAAGGTGCGCCAAAAAACGCTCATCATATCAGAAATGGTTAAGCGTTCGTATTTTCAGATGCTTGAATGGGGGTAATTGACAGAATTTCATGTTTTGCGTATGATGCACGGCTCAATTCAGTGTAAGTCGTATAAGGCAGTTTTGGAGTGAATTTAATGTATGCAATTGTAGAAACTGGGGGCAAGCAGTACAAAGTTGCTGTAGGAGATCGGCTTAAAATTGAACAAATTATGGATCCAGTTGATCATCAAATTTGCCTTAAGGTTTTAATGGTGGCAGATGGCGAAGTGGTTGTTTTGGGTGATCCCTTTATTGAAAAGGCCTCTGTTAAAGCGACCGTGGTTGCCAAAGGTCGTCACGACAAAGTGAAGATTTTCAAAATGCGTCGTCGTAAGCACTATCAAAGACATTTAGGGCATCGACAAAATTTTACCGAAATTGAAATCAATGAAATTGCAAGATAGGGAATGCTAAGCGATGGCACACAAGAAAGCAGGGGGTAGTTCTCGTAATGGTCGAGATTCCGAGTCAAAACGTCTGGGTATCAAAGTGTATGGTAGTCAGCGAATTTTAGCCGGATCTATCATCGTGCGTCAGCGTGGCACTTGTTTTCACCCAGGCCAGAATGTGGGTATTGGACGAGACCATACCTTATTTGCTAAAGTGGACGGGCAAGTTGAGTTTGCTGTCAAAGGTGCTTTGCGGCGGCGGCTGGTTAATGTAAATGCTGTGACGCGCTAATTTAATTATTATTAAAGTGCTTTATGTTAAAGCCCTGTCTTGATTGGCGGGGCTTTCTTTTTTGGTAAGTAACCATGAAGTTTATTGATGAAGCACGTATTGAGGTCATTGCAGGCAATGGTGGCAATGGTGCCGTTAGTTTTCGACGAGAAAAATTTGTGCCCCGTGGCGGACCCGATGGTGGCAATGGTGGCAATGGTGGCAGTATCTATGTGTTTGCTGATGAGAATGTCAATACGTTGGTCGATTATCAATTTGTGAAGACTTACCGTGCCAAAAATGGTCAAAATGGTCGCTCAAAAGCTTGCCATGGAAAATCAGCCCAAGATATTACTTTATCCGTGCCAGTAGGTACCGTGATTTTGGATGAGGAGACTACTCAAGTTATTGCAGATTTGAAAGACCCTAAAGCCTGTTTTTGTCTATTGCGTGGCGGCAAAGGTGGCTTGGGTAATTTGCGTTTTAAAAGCTCAATTAACCGCGCACCTCGTCAGCATACCTTAGGCGAATCAGGTGCTAGTCTACGCCTAAAATTAGAACTTAAAGTACTCGCTGATGTGGGATTATTGGGTTTTCCTAATGCAGGCAAATCAACATTACTTTGTGCCATATCTGCTGCTAAATCAAAAATAGGTGATTATCCTTTTACAACATTGCACCCTAGTTTAGGTGTTGTGCGTGTTCATGCCAACCAAAGTTTTGTGGTTGCTGATATTCCTGGTCTTATCAAGGGTGCTGCAGAGGGAGCGGGTTTGGGGTATCGTTTTCTTAAACACCTGTCTCGCACGCATTTGCTGTGGCATATTGTGGACGCTTCAAAGCTAGAAAAAGATTTGATTGACGAGATGTTGGCAGTTGAAGAAGAATTGGCAAAATACAGTCAGGCGCTTTATGATAAGCCGCGCTGGCTTGTTTTAAATAAAATTGATGCGATACCAATTAAACAACAGCAGCAAATTATTAAACGACTAATGGAAGATTATGATGGTGTGCTGGATCAATCCAATCATACTTCTGCTAAACCGATTCGCCGATTATTTGCAATTTCTGGCGTAACTGGTGAAGGTGTAAAGCAATTAATTCAAGCCACTTTATTGCACTACCAAACCACTAAAAAAATGCAAGATGTTTTGTGATGGCTTGTTTTAATTGGGGTACATTGTAAACGTATACGATTTATCGGTACGATGAGTGTTTTGCCCACAAAATTTTTGTTCGAAAAGAGGCAATGATGTCAATACCAAATTGGATACTGTTGATGATGCAATCCTCTTTTTTGATCATGGCTTATTTATTGGGCTCTTTGTCTTTTGCGGTAGTGGTCAGTCGTTTTATTAATGCGCCAGACCCTAGAAGCTATGGTTCTGGTAACCCAGGCGCTACGAACATGTTGCGAGGGGGTCGCAAGCTGCCTGCGCTTTTAACGTTGATTGGGGATAGCACAAAGGGCTGGATTGCTGTTGTGCTTGCGACTTTTTTTCAGGCTAATTTATGGATTGTTGCCAGTTGTGGGGTTTTAGTGTTTATAGGACATCTTTACCCTTTATTTTTTAATTTTAAAGGCGGTAAGGGTGTTGCAACTGCATTGGGTGTCCTACTAGGTTTTTCGCCTTTAGTTGCTTTATTGGTTTTGATCAGCTGGTTGATTGTGGTTGCTTTAACGCGTATTTCTTCACTGGCTGCTATTTGTGCTGCCATTGCGGCACCGATTGCTTGCTATCTTTTATTTAATCAAAACCATCCTTACTTTTTGGCCACTTTAGTGATTGCTATTTTAGTATTGTATCGGCATCAGTCAAATCTATTGAATTTATTAGCTAAACGCGAAAAACCGATTGATCAAGCGATGCAAGAAACTACTGACAATAAATTACGTCTTAAAAAATAACCGATCGATAAGACCTTCATTAACGCGTGTTTTTTTTAATGGCTTTTTGGGCTAATTTTTCGGCATGACCTAGATAATTGGCTGGCGTTAGGGCCAATAGTTTTTTTTTAGCAGCTTCCGGTATACTTAATTGGTTAATAAAGTGGGCTAATTTTTCTTGCGTGATTGGTTCTTTTTGGTGAGTCAGCGCTTTAAGTTTTTCGTAGGGGCGACTTAACCCATAGCGTCGCATGACGGTTTGAATGGGCTCTGCTAGTAAGATCCAATAATTGGTCAATTCATTGTTTAATGTGGCTGGCTGAACATGCAATTTTGTTAAGCCGTTTAGGCATGATTGATAGCTCAGTAAAGTATACCCTAAGCTCATGCCAATATTGCGCAATACCGTCGAATCGGTAAGGTCGCGTTGAAACCGAGAAATCGGTAATTTTTCAGAAAAATGTTGCAAGAGTGCATTGGCTAACCCAAGATTACCTTCTGCATTTTCAAAATCAATTGGATTGATTTTGTGGGGCATGGTGGAGCTACCTACTTCATCAGCGCTAGTTTCTTGCACAAAATAACCGAGTGACATATATCCCCATAGGTCGCGACATAGATCAATCAAAATGGTATTGATACGCACCAATATCTGATAAAGCTCTGCCATATAGTCATGGGGTTCAATTTGCGTTGTATAGGGGTTAAAACTAAGCCCTAATGTCTCAACAAAGTGCTTTGCCTTTTTTTCCCAATTCACATTGGGGTAAGCCACATAGTGGGCGTTATAGTTACCTACCGCACCATTTATTTTTCCTAGAATAATTTGTTTTACCAGTTGTTGGCGTTGACGATTAAGGCGATAAACGATGTTAGCTAATTCCTTACCAAGTGTGGTCGGTGTAGCCACTTGACCATGTGTTCGACCAACCATCGGTTGTTTGGCGAAGCGTTTGGCCATCTGAGATAGTTTTTTAATGAGCGAATCTAGGTTAGGCAAAATAATTGTATCTCGTGCTTTTTTTAGTATCACCCCATAACATAAATTGTTAATGTCTTCTGAGGTGCAGGCAAAATGGACAAATTCACTGATTGATTGGGTATCTTTGTGTTGTGCTAAACGGTTTTTTAGCCAATACTCTAATGCTTTGACATCATGGTGCGTTTTCTTTTCTATCGCTTTTACCGCCATTGCATCCTCAAGACTAAATTCTTCGACGATGCGATCTAATTTGGCGAGTATTCGATTTTGAAAAGGAGTGATTTCTAAAATATTTTTTTCGTTACTTAATGTTTTTAGCCAAGCAATTTCTATTTGCAGGCGCTCTTTGATCATATTCTGTTCACAAAACAACGCATGCAATGCTTTGACTTGTTCTGCGTAGCGCCCATCCAATGGGCAAAGTGCAGTTAATGTTGTAGCATCCATTATTGATTCTCTATATCAATGAATCGGCATTTGCTTAGCAAACCGACTTTGTAAGCCCTGCATCAGTTTACCTAGCCCACCTTTAGAAAACTTTTTCATCATTTTTTGCATCTGCTCAAATTGCTCAAGTAGCTGATTAACCGCTTGAATGCTAACCCCTGCGCCTGCTGCGATACGACGTTTTCGGCTTGATTTAATGATAGTTGGCTCACGCCTTTCTTGAATGGTCATTGAATTAATAATAGCTTCATTGCGATGTATTTTTTTGTCCGCTTCTGTTTTTTGTAGCTCGCTGATTGGTTGCGCAAGATGGCTTGGCATTTTATCCAAAAGACTTGTTGTGCCACCCATTGCTTGAATCTGCTGCATATGCTGCCTAAAGTCTTCTAGATTAAAGTGTTTTCCGTTTTGTATTTGCTTGGCAGCGGTCGCTACTTGTTGCGTATTGGTGCTTTTTTTTATATCTTCAATCAAGGATAGCATATCACCCAAACCGAGTATTCTATTGGCCAAGCGATCTGGATAAAATGCAGTCAGCCCATCTATTTTTTCGCTTACCCCGATAAATTTAATCGGTTGCCCAGTTATTTGTCGCGCCGAAAGTGCCGCCCCTCCTCTTGAATCACTATCTAATTTGGTAATAATAAGACCTGTTAGTGGTAAAGCGTTGCCAAAAGCATGCGCTGTATTGGCAGCATCTTGTCCTTGCATGGCATCAACCACAAAGAGTGTTTCGATCGGTTTAACCAAGGCATGAATTGCCTTAATCTCATCCATCATGATTTGATCAATGGCGAGTCGACCTGCTGTGTCTAAAATCAATACATCAAAGAAGTAGCGCTTGGCATAATTTTTTGCGGCTTCAGCATTTGACAAGGGCATTTGAGTTGCATCGGACTCAAAATAAGCAACTCCTGCTTGCTCAGCCAGTAATTTGAGTTGCTCAATGGCTGCGGGTCGGTACATATCAACGGATGCGAGCAACACTTTTTTCTTTTGTTTTTTAAGTAAAGCGCCTAATTTGCCTGCTGTGGTTGTTTTCCCAGTACCTTGTAAACCTGCAACCAATAAAATAGCAGGTGGAACGGTTGCTAAATTCAGGGCTTGGTGTTGTTGGCCAAGCAATGCCACCAGTTCTTCACGCACAATATCAACTAGCATTTGGCTCGGTGTTAAGCCTTCGAGCACACGCTGGTCTACGGCACGCTTTTTAATGTGTAAAATAAATTGATCAATGACCGATACAGCAACATCGGCTTCCAAAAAAGATTGCTGAATTTTTTGCAGCATATCTTGGATATTAGTTTCAGTAAGCCTTGCTTGACCGCGAATGTTTTTGAGAATATTCGAGAAGTTTGCTGTTAAAGTATTTAACATAAATTCAAGAAGTGCTAGTTAATTGATGAACAAATGAAATGCGAATATGATGCATTAAAATGGTTTTAGCTAATTTTAGAATGAATATACACATGGCGGATATTGTAACTTGCTTTCAAAGCAAAATGGATAGGCGTATATGAAATTATTAAGCTGATCTGTTTTTTATTGTAGATGGATGACCAATGAAGCAAGGAATTGTTGGGTTAACAGGAGGGATTGGTTCTGGGAAAAGTACAGTAGCTGGCTTTTTCGCCAAGTATGGTATTGCTGTTGTTGATACGGATATCATTGCTCGCGAAATGACCCAAAAAGATGGGGTTGCGATACCTAAACTCAACAATGCTTTTGGTCGCCAAGCCTTTTTGAGTGACGGCAGTTTGGATCGGCTCTATATGCGACAATTAATTTATGTTGACCCAACAGCAAAACGACATTTAGAAAGAATTTTGCACCCGCTTATTTTAGAAAAAAGCCAACAATTGCTAGCGCATATTAATTCGTTGATGCCATACCATTTGCTAGTTTTGCCATTACTTTTTGAAAATTATCAAGATTACCGGTTTTTAATTCATCGTACTTTGGTTGTGGATTGTGAGGAATCGTTGCAAATAGAACGCATTTTGCAACGTGATCAATATAAAATGGATACGATTCGCAAAATAATAGCGTCACAATATACTCGTCAGCAAAGACTGTCTTTTGCGGATGATGTGATTATCAATCAGGCCGATCAAAAAGCTTTGGCGTTAGAAGTTGCAACAATACACCGTTTTTATGCGCGGTATTTTGCAACTTAATGTTTTTTGTTCATGATGCCGAAGGTCATTGATTTGAGGTATTTTTGATCCAATCATGGTTGCGTGAGACGCTGTTTCAATAGTCAATATGTCAAAAAATAGATTGTTTAACAATGAGGCGATTTCATGATTTGCTTTGAATTTCCAGCATCGGAGCGTGTACGTTTTTGGTTACGTTTAGAGCAGCTTTATGAAAGGCTTTTTAGTTTAATTTTGGGCAGTGATCCCGCTATTCATCATGCCGCGCTACAAGCCTTTTTTGAGCTTTTAGATGTGATTTCCCGCATGGATACGAAAACCGATTTATTAAAAAAATTATCACAACAAAAGTCGGCATTACAATCTTGCGCCAATTGCGATCTGCAAAAATTGACTAAAATGTTGCGAAGCATTGATGAGATTACCCCACTGTTATTTCAATTAACCAAATTTGGATGGCAGATTCGCCAAAACGAGTGGCTCATGTTACTTAAACAGCGGTTCAATATATCAGGTGGCATGTGCCAATGTGATTTACCTTCTTATTTTGTCTGGCAAACAAAATCGGCCGCACAAAGGCAGCAAGATTTAAATGGTTGGATTGAACCGTTGCGACCGATTTATCAAGCGGTACATTTGCTACTGGGAATACTCAGAGAGTTTAGTGAGCAACGCGACTGTGTTGCGCAAAGCGGGTCATTTCAGTTAATGTTAAGTGATCAGCGCACTCAGCTTTTTAGGGTTTGCTTGACGAAAAATTTGCGAATTATGCCTGAGTTTTTTGCCAGCAAATATATGTTCAGTATCCATTTTATGCAGATGTCAACTGATCAAATCAGAACAAAATCGATTGAGCAAGATATTGCATTTGTTTTATCGAGTTGTGCGCTGCAAAAACTCGGGTGTATGGCTTGAAGGGCACTTATAAAACCGATGAAACAAAATGACAACCATCATATCCAAGTATTTTGCCCTCATTGCAAAAAACCGGTTGATTGGATACCCGCTAATCAATTTAGGCCATTTTGTAGTGAGCGCTGTCGTTTGATTGATTTGGGAGCATGGGCCAGTGAAAGCTACACGATCCCTGCTAACAATTCAGGGTTGTCTGATCAATAGGTCTTGCTAATTTTGATAGTATCTATAAAGTGTTGCCATATAAGCTTGAATGCCATTAACAATCGCTTTGGCGATTTTGCGTTGGAAATCATGGCTATTTAATTTTTCTTCTTCTTCAGGGTTACTAATAAAAGCTGTTTCAACGAGTATGGAGGGAATGTCAGGTGCTTTAAGCACAGCAAAGCCTGCTTGTTCCACGTGATACTGATGAAGTGTATTAATTTTTTCTAGATTTTCTAGCACATATTTACCTAGCTTCAAACTACTATTGATGGTGGCTGTTTGTGTCAAATCCAGAAGCGTATGACGTACATAGATATTAGCGCTATTGGTTGACACGCCAATAATTTGATCAACGCTATTTTGGCTTTTGGCAAGCATGGCAGCGGCCGTGCTTGTTGCTCCTTTCTCTGACAAAGCAAATACCGAAGAGCCATGCGCATGCTGCTTTGTATAAGCATCTGCATGAATGGAAATGAACAAATCAGCATGCTGCTGCCGAGCTTTTATAACCCTGGTTCCTAGGGGAATAAATATATCATCTTCTCTTGTCAGGTACACCTTAATGCGCGGATCAAGGATCAGCAATTTTTGCAGCTCTTTTGCGATGGTGAGCACAACATCTTTTTCTTTGATGCGAGAAAACCCGATAGCACCTGAATCCTGACCGCCGTGACCCGGATCAATCATGACAACAAATTGCTGGTAGTGGGATTGATTGCTTTTTACAGGAATCGTTACAGGTGGTTCGATAGTTTTTTGGATTGGTTTTTCGATGATTTTGTTCGCAGGATATATATCAATATTGAGTTGATTCCCTAAAGTGCTACTTGTAGCCAGCGCTTGTGTAATTTTTGCATTGATTTTGGTTTTTAATGTGATGACAATCCTTACTGTATTAGGATTAAATTGCCCAACATGAATGTTATCAATGTAGCTATTTTTAATATTTTTTTGTGCTGCCTCGCTGAAGGTTTTTGCAAGTTGTGTATGATTCAAATCAACCACTAGTCTGGCTGGGTTCTCAATCCTAAACTGTTTAAAATCAACTGTTTGGTTTGTCATGGCTACCAAACGAATATGATCAGAAAAAATAATGACGTTGGTTTGGTTAAGCCAGCAATTGCTTGCAGCGTGACTGCTATTGAAGCTGAATAACAAAAAAATACCTGTTATCCAACGAGATAAGAAATCCTTGCTTTTTTTAGACATGATTCACCAAGATTGCTAAAGGCCGATATATTTGCAGTACGACCATCGGGCACCCAAAGTAATGAGATTTTCCAGTCAGGAGGTGGCAGTAATGCCTCTGCTTTTTCGGGCCATTCTATCAGGCATAGTGCATGATTTGAAAAAAAATCACTCAAACCGAGATCGTCCCATTCGTAAGGATTTTGAAATCGATACAAATCAAAATGATGAATGGTTAAGGAGGGCGTTGTATAACTTTCAACCAGTGTGTAAGTTGGGCTTTTGATAGATCCTGATTCACCTAGCTGATTTAAGATGCCTCTGACTAAAGTGGTTTTACCGGCCCCCAAATCACCTAAGAGGTAAATGACCAGACCCTTTTGCAAAACAGGCGCTATTTCTTTGCCAAGGACTAACGTCTGGCTTTCAGAAGTTAGTAAAGCCTGAATACTAAATAAGTTTTTCATGATCAATAGCTCAATGGTTAACGCTACCAAAGAACGCTATTTTACCTGATTCAAGTTGCCCTAATGATTTGAGTAGGCTCTTTTGATGGATGATCTAATGGGTTTATGGTTTGTCATGCTAGAATAGCGTGCTATTTAAAGGCATTCAAAAGATCACAGTATGCAATTAAGTCGTCCAATTGGTGTATTTGATTCAGGTGTAGGCGGGCTAACGGTTGTTAAGTCTTTGATGGAACGCTTACCCAACGAAAAAATTATTTATTTTGGTGACACAGCGCGTGTACCATATGGCGTTAAGTCCGTTGAAGCTATTCGGCATTTTTCGGCGCAGATTGCCGAATTTTTGCTGAAACAAAAAGTAAAAATACTGGTTATTGCTTGCAATACGATTGCAGCTGTTGCAACCGAACATATTAAAAAAATTGCTAAAGATTTGCCAGTATTGAATGTGATTGAATCGGGTGCTAAAGCAGCGACGCTTTATACGCAAAATCATGCAATTGGTGTGATGGCAACACAAGCGACTATCAAAAGCGGTGCTTACACGCAAGCTATTCATAAGATACAACCTAATTGCCGCGTTTATTCGCAGGTTTGTCCCTTATTTGTGCCACTTGTCGAAGAAGGTTTATTAAATCATCCAGCCACTTTATTGATGGCTAAAGAGTATTTGGAATTTATTAAAACTGAACCTGTTGATGTATTGCTGTTAGGTTGTACGCATTATCCGTTGTTGATCCCCCTACTTAAGCAACTAACGAATGAGCGTTTATGCTGGGTTGATCCAGCAATTACTACAGCAGAAGAGGTGGCGAGTTTACTTAAAGAGTCTCATCTTTTAAATCCTTCACAAGCAATACCCGAGCATCAATTTTATGTATCGGATATTCCGCTAAAATTTCAAGCGATTGCTGAGCAATTTTTAGGATATCGTTTACAAAAATTACAATTAGCACGGTTGGATTAGGCCTGTTATCTAGAAAGGTTGTTTTTATGAAAGTGTTGGTTGCGGTTAAGCGTGTTGTGGATCATAACATTAAGGTGCATGCAAAAATTGATGGCTCTGGTGTGGATATTAATCACCTTAAAATGTCAATGAATCCATTTGATGAAGTGGCTGTTGAAGAGGCATTACGACAAAAAGAAGCAGGCAAAGTGCAAGAAGTCGTATCGGTTTCTTGTGGTGTTAAGCTATGCGAAGAGATATTGCGTACCAGTATGGCAATGGGCGCAGATCGTGCATTGCATGTGGCGACTGATAGGCCATTGCAACCTTTATCTGTTGCGAAATTATTAGCAGCGGTTGTAAAGCGTGAGCAGCCTCAGCTTGTTTTATTAGGCAAGCAAGCCATTGATGATGATGCAAATCAAGTGGGTCAAATGCTATCGGCACTATTGGGGTGGGGGCAGGCAACATTTGCCTCCAAAGTGGATTTAAATCATCATGAAGTGGTCGTGCAACGTGAAATAGATGGGGGGCATGAAATATTGAAATTACCCTTGCCTTGTGTTGTGACGACGGATTTACGGCTAAACGAACCGCGTTATATTAAATTACCCAATATCATTGCTGCTAAGAAAAAGCCACTTGACACTTTAACGCCCGAATCGCTTGGTGTTGATCTTGCGCCACATTTTCATGTGCGCAAAGTAGAGGAGCCTGTACAAAACAAACAATGCATCATTGTCGATAATGTGACAGCGCTAGTTGCCATACTAAAAACAAAAACAAAGGTGTTGCCGTGACCAAAATTCTTGTTATTGCTGAGCATGATCATCAGCAATTAACCATTGATACATTGCATGCTTTTACAGCAGCGATGGCATTGGAGGGTTCAGTTGATGTATTGGTTGCTGGTTATGCTTGCCAGAGCGCTTCAGAACAAGCCAGTCGATTACAGGGTGTACAACGGGTTCATTGGGTTGATTCGCTTTGTTATCAGCACCATTTAGCAGAACCACTTGCTGTATTGATTGTGCAACTTATTGCTCAAAGCGGTTACAGCCATGTGATAGCCAGTGCTAATATTTTTGGAAAAAATTTATTGCCCCGGGTTGCTGCTTTACTAGATGTGGCACCGATTTCAGATGTAATTCGCATTTTATCCTGTGATCTATTTAGCCGGCCTATCTATGCGGGCGGTCTTATTGAGACAGTTGAATCACTTGATGCCATTAAGGTGTTGAGTGTACGAAGTACTGCATTTGATGAAGCAGTATTTTGTCATACTTGTGCGCCAATTGATAAAGTCACCCCCGAAAATGATGCAGTCAGTATTTTATCGGTCTATGTTAAACAGCATCTGGCGCAATCTAAACGGCCTGAGCTGACAGCTGCAAAAGTCATTGTAGCCGGTGGCAAAGGTTTGGGTTCTAGCGAGCAATTTCATGCTTTACTTGAACCGCTTGCCGATTTACTCGGGGCTGCTATTGGTGCTTCGCGTTCGGCAGTTGATGCGGGTTATGCACCGAATGCTTATCAGATTGGGCAAACTGGTAAAGTCGTTGCGCCATTGCTTTATATTGCTATCGGTATTTCAGGCGCTATGCAACATTTAACCGGTATGAAAGACTCAAAAATTATTGTGGCGATTAATAAAAATCCCGAAGAGCCTATTTTTCAGGTAGCGGACTATGGCATAGTGGGTGACTTGTTAGACATTGTGCCAGCACTTTACAAAGTACTTGCCCATCAATAGCTTCTTACTATTTACGCCAACCGGTTAATTTACCCAAGCATTGGTAAAGTGCCACGATATAGCCTGAGAGGCTGTAGCAGAGAAAAGAAGTAAAAAATACAAGCGGTGGCTCATAAACAAACAGCAAAATGCCTAGTACCAATCCAAGCATTACGATGAAAGGCACTTGTTGATGAAAGTGAATTTCTTTGAAGCTCCAAAAGGGAATATTGACCACCATTGAAATCCCGGTGAATATTGTAAGGGCGAATGTAATCCAATCTAAATGAGCAATATTTGTATAGTGATAAGCATAACAAACCCAAACAAAACCTGCCACAATGGCAGCTGCTGCTGGACTTGGCATGCCAATAAACCAACGTTTACTCGTGGTGGCATCGCTAGCCATGATGTTAAATCTTGCCAACCGAAGTGCTGTGCAAGCGCAGAATATGAACGCAATCATCCAACCGTTGTTGATTTTTTTAAGCATCCAAATATAGGATAAAGCAGCCGGTGCAACCCCAAAGCTGACCATATCAGATAGGCTATCAAATTCTGTTCCAAAGGCGCTTTGACTATGAGTGAGCCGTGCAATCCGACCATCTAAGCTATCAAAAATCATCGCCGTAAAAATAGCAAAAGCTGCCGCTTCAAAGTGATGATTAATTGATTGAATAATGCTAAAAAATCCGGCAAATAAAGCGATTAGTGTGAATAAATTAGGCAGCAAATAAATGCTTTGCTTTTTAAACCATCCTTTATCCAAGGGTTGCTGTAAAAAATTATTCATTGTTTTTTATAAATTGATAATAAAGCAATTACTGTTTGGGCGCCGATCACTTTGTCTCCAATGGCCACTTGGGGTTTAACAGTTAATGGCAAATACACATCAACGCGCGAGCCAAAACGGATAAAACCGTAACGTTGTCCTTGTGTTACCTTGTCCCCGACGCTAATATAGCACAATATGCGACGAGCAATGAGGCCGGCTATTTGTACAACGGTCATGGTCGTATCATTTGGCATATCAATTAGTACAGCATTTCGTTCGTTTTTAAGCGAAGATTTAGCCAAGGCAGCATTAAAAAATGTCCCATGGTCATATTGGATGTGCCGAATGATTCCAGGCGCAGGGATGCGATTGGTGTGCACATTAAAAACATTCATAAAAATTGAGATTTTTATTGCCTGTTGATGGCGATAAGGATCAATGGTTTTTTCAACGGAAACAATGCGTCCATCGGCTGGGGCCAGTATACAATTTTTCTGATCCGTGATAATACGAACAGGATCACGAAAAAAGTTAATGATCAGTAGAGTGAATACCCAAAAGGGTAATGCCCATATACCCATATACCACTGCAGCAAAATACCAACTAATATGCTGCCAACAATAAAAGGTCGACCTTCTTTTGCAATGATAGGATGATGGGGAATTGGAACCAATTCTGACTCTTTGAATGATTGAGGGGGAGTTGTTTAAGGGTAGTTAGCTTGATGTCTCTAAAATGGATTCGATCCTAGCGATACTAAATCATTTTTGGTGAATAAACAAACAGCCCCTGCATCGTCAGGCGTATCTAACCAAAAAAACGCCAAAGTAGGATAAGCTTTTTCTAGCCTTACTTTGTTATGGCAACCGACTTCCATCAAAAGGATGCCTTTTTCATTTAAGAAGGGATACGCTGTTTTCATAATACGATGAATAGCACTTAACCCGTCTTGCGTAGCGCGAAGTGCCACAGTCGGTTCATGGCGATACTCAGGCGGCAATTGAGTCACCCTGTTATCACTTACATAGGGTGGATTGGTCACAATAAGATCATAGCGATTTGTGTGAGAAATATTGTTCAATAAATCACTACAAATCAGTTTTATTTGGTGATGACATTCATAGCGCTGAATATTAATCTCGGCAACTGCCAGGGCATCCGCTGAGATATCGACCGCATCAATTTTAGCGCTTGGATACAGGTGAGCCATCTGAATGGCTAAGCAAGCAGAGCCCGTGCATAGATCAAGGATATGCTGTATTTTTTTAGGATTTTCAATCCATGGCAGTAATGCATCAGGCAGTAATTGATGGATAAATGAGCGAGGTATGATGACCCGTTGATCAACATAAAATTCATATTCACCTTGCCAAGCTTTATGCGTCAAATAGGCAACAGGTATGCGTTTTGTAATACGCGCTTCAATTAAATTAAGTAATTTTTTAATTTCGCCACGCAGTAAGTGTGTGTCAAGATAAATATCCAAGCTGCTGTAGGGCAAATTAAGAGTGGACAAAATAAGATAAATGGCTTCTTCGTGAGCGTTTGTTGTGCCGTGCCCATAGAATAAATTGGCTGCATTAAAGTGGCTCACGGCAAAACGCAAAACATCTCGTAATGTGGATAGTGTGTTAGCCGCTTCGTTGTCAATCATGGTCATCTGAATTGTCTGTATTGGTTAAATTGATCAGTGAAATCAATGATTCTCATCAAGGCAAATAATATTTAGCATGTAAAATGTCTCCATTCTGGTGGGCGCATTTTACGATAAACCCTCGCGAGGTACAAATTGATGAATGCTTTGAAAGGTTGAATCAATCAATATGAATGTGCCAGTGATTACCATTGATGGAGCATCCGCTTCTGGCAAAGGAACCATTGCCGCAAAAATTGCAGCATTTTTAGGTTTTTACTATTTAGATTCAGGTATTTTATATCGCTTATTGGCCTGTTCAGTCTTGCAACATCAAATTGATGCATTGAATGAGAAAGCTATCCTTGACCTTGCAGTTCGACTTTCCGACCAATTTGAGAATGATTCATTATCTATGGATGGCAAAAAAATTGATGAATTAGCGATTCGCGCAGAAAAAGTAAGTCAAATGGCATCGAAGGTCGCAAAATTTTTATCAGTTCGTGTCGTACTGCTTGATTGCCAACGCAAATTGCGGCGTCAACCTGGATTAGTAGCTGAAGGTCGGGATATGGGCACGGTGGTTTTTCCTGATGCCTCCCTCAAAATATATTTGATGGCGAGTGCTGAAGAGCGTGCCAGAAGGCGTTATAACCAGTTGATTAAAAATGGCGAACCTGCTAACCTCGCCAGTGTTAGATCACAGATTATCAAGCGCGATCGGCAGGATATGTTGCGTGCGAGTTCGCCTTTGAAGGCGGCGAGTGACGCTAAATTATTGGATACTTCTTGCATGGGCATTGAGGAGGTTATTCAACAAGTTTTATTGTGGTGGCAAGGGTTGGTCTAGCATTTAAGTGTTCGTATGGAAGCAATTGAACGATCGCTGACTCAGGCGGAATGCGATTTTTTTAATTACCCGTTTCGGTGCATGGCCTGATGCACCTACCAAGAGTTTATTTTATGACAAACACAAATGTAGAAAATTTTGCTGAAATTTTTGAAGAAAGCCTAAAGCAACAAGAAATGCGTATTGGTGAAGTAATCACCGCCGAAGTGATTGGGATTGATAACAACTTTGTTACGCTAAGTGCTGGGCTCAAATCCGAGGCGCTCGTTCCTGTTGAAGAATTCAAAGACGACAACAATGAACTTGAAGTGAAGGTGGGTGATTTTGTAACTGTTGCCATTGAAGCTCTAGAAAATGGCTATGGGGAGACAAAATTATCGCGCGATAAAGCCAAACGATTGGCGGCGTGGCTCACACTTGAAGAGGCTTTGGAAAATGGCCAAGTGCTATCAGGGGTTATCAATGGCCAAGTTAAGGGCGGTGTGACTGTCATGGTCAATGGTATCCGTGCATTTTTGCCAGGATCCCTTGTGGACATTAGACCTGTTCGGGATATGGTTTCTTACGAAGGAAAATCCATTGAATTTAAGGTAATTAAATTAGATCGCAAGCGTAACAATATTGTGTTATCACGTCGCGCTGTACTAGAGGCTGCTTTGGGTCAAGACCGTCAGGCATTGCTTGATAGCTTAGTCGAAGGCATGACGATAAAAGGAGTTGTTAAAAATATTACCGATTATGGCGCCTTTGTCGATCTAGGTGGTATTGATGGATTACTTCATATTACTGATCTTGCGTGGCGACGTATCAAGCATCCTTCCGAAATACTCGTTGTGGGTGATGAGATCGAAGCGAAAATCCTGAAATTTGATCAAGAAAAAAACCGTGTTTCATTGGGCATGAAACAACTCGCACAAGACCCTTGGGTCGGTCTTTCTGTGCGTTACCCAAAAGATACCAAACTATTGGGTGGTGTGACCAATTTAACGGACTACGGTGCGTTTGTTGAAATTGAAAAGGGTATTGAGGGGTTAGTGCATGTCTCAGAAATGGATTGGATCAATAAAAATATTAATCCATCCAAGTTTGTTCAGCTAGGCGATGAAGTGGAAGTAATGATATTAGAAATTGATGAAGATCGTCGTCGTATTAGTTTAGGTATGAAGCAGTGCCGAGAAAATCCTTGGGAAGCATTTGCTAATCAGTACGCTAAAGGCGACAAAATCAAAGGTGTGATTAAGTCTGTTACAGACTTTGGGGTTTTTGTTGGGTTACCCAATGGGATTGATGGGCTTGCGCACATTCATGATTTGTCATGGGATGAGTCTGGAGAAGAAGTGATCAAGCGCTTCACAAAGGGTGATGAAATCGAAATTATCTTGTTGTCTGTTGATGCTGAAAAAGAGCGAGTTAGTCTTGGTATTAAACAACTCCAAGAAGATAAATTGGGCAATTTTTTATCAACCTATGTCAAAGACGCTGAAATTCAAGGTATTGTCAAATCATCCGATGATCAACGCATTGTAGTGGTTCTAGCGGAGAATGTAGAGGGTGTTTTGTCGGCAGCAGAAGTGGATTTAATTCGTGAAAAAGACAGCACATTTGATCCAAAAATAGGCGATGAAATTGCAGTCATTATTACAGCAGTTGATCGAAAATCGCATCTTATTAGCTTATCAGTTAAAGTGCCCGAAGCTAAAAAAGCCAAGGCGACCAAAACAGTTAAAAAACCACGTCAAGATAAGAATGTCAGTACGGGTACAACCAGTCTTGGTGTTTTATTAAAAGCTAAATTGTCAGGTGAAGACGATCAGTAGGCGTCTTTTTTGATGGTTAAATCTGAACTCATTACTGCATTGAGCGAGCACCTTTCTAAAAAAAAGGTGTCGCTTCCTTTGTCGGATATCAAGGTGGCCACTGCTGTTATATTAAATGGCCTAAAACAAGCGATTTTAAAAAAACAGCGCATTGAAATTCGTCATTTTGGTAGTTTTCATTTAAGTCATCATCGCGCGCGTATATGTCGTAACCCAAAAACGGGTCAAACCGTTAATACACCCGAAAAATATGTGGTACGCTTTAAAGTGGGCAAAGCCCTTCGTGATCTTGTCAATCACTCTTGAGTTATTCTGTGCGCATCACGGGGAAAAGAATTGTGTCGCGAATTGATAGCGATCCTGTCAATAGCATGACGAGTCGGTCAATGCCAATGCCGCATCCACCGGTAGGGGGTAAACCATACTCCAAAGCTTTAATATAGTCAGCATCGTAGTACATGGCTTCTTCGTCTCCGGCTTCTTTTTGTTTGACCTGTTCCAAAAACCGTTCAGCTTGTTCTTGAGGGTCATTTAATTCAGAAAACCCGTTGGCTATTTCAGAGCCTGCTATAAATAGTTCAAAACGTTCGGTGATCGACGGATCGCTGTCCGAAGCGCGCGCAAGAGGTGAAACTTCGGTTGGGTAATTAATAATAAATGTTGGTTGCAGCAATTTTTTTTCAGTAGAGGCTTCAAATAATGCTAATTGCAAACTACCTATTGTTTGGTTAATGGGTAATGCTTGCTCTAGTTGATGAAGTTCTTTTTTGAGCCAGACAGCATTAGTCAGTGACTCATTTTTGTAGGATGGGTTGTAGTACAAAATTGCATGACTGATTGTAAAGCGTGCAAAGGGTTGATCTAAGTTAAGAGTTTGTTGATTATAGTTGATTGTTGTGGTGCCACATGCGACAAGCGCGCAGGCGCGAATAATGGATTCTGTCATCATCATCATGCGTTCATAGTCGCAATAGGCTTCGTAAAATTCCATCATGGTGAATTCTGGATTATGTCTTGTACTAAGGCCTTCATTCCGAAAATTGCGGTTGATCTCAAAAACGCGTTCCATGCCCCCGACAACGAGTCTTTTGAGATAAAGTTCTGGTGAGATACGCAAGTAAAGAGGTCTATCCAATGCATTGTGATGAGTGATAAAGGGTTTAGCCGCAGCACCGCCTGGTATGGGGTGCATCATCGGTGTTTCAACCTCTAAATAACCTTCATTATTCATAAAATCACGTATGGTTTGCACAATTTTGGAGCGCTTAATAAAACAATCTTTTGTAGTTTGATTCACAATGAGATCTACATAGCGCTGCCGATATCGTTGTTCTTGATCTTGCAAACCATGAAATTTTTCCGGGAAGGGTCTTAATGCTTTGGCTAGCAGAAAAATTGTTTGAACCTGAACAGTTAATTCGCCGGTATTGGTTTTAAATAAGATGCCTTTTGCTCCCAAAATATCGCCAAGATCCCAGTTTTTAAAAGCTTGATGTTGCATTGACCCCGTGATTTTGTCGCTAATGTAAAGCTGAATAGTGCCTGAAAAGTCTTGCAAACTTGCAAAACTTGCTTTGCCCATGATTCTTTTGAGCATCATTCTGCCTGCAATGGCAACGGATATCGTTTTTTCAGCTAAATCAGTTTTATCGTATTGGTGATATAAATCATGCAATACATGGGCAAAATGGCTACGACGAAAATCATTAGGGTAAGCGTTTCCCAATTTTTTTTGGGTTAAAAGCTTATTGCGACGCTCCATCATGATTGGATTGTCATTCATTGCGCTAGTGGTTGATTCGTTCATTATTTTTTTAACAGTTCATTATTGTTAAACTTTTGCCATCAGGCTTTTTTCAATAAAGCCATCTAAATCACCATCCATGACCGCTTTAATATTGCCGACTTCATAACCTGTTCTTAAATCTTTAATACGCGATTGGTCAAATACATAGGAGCGAATTTGGTAACCCCAACCTACTTCGGTTTTATTGCTCTCTAAAACCTGTTTTTTTTCATGTTGCTTGCGTAGTGCTAAATCATAAAGTCGTGCACGCAATAACTTCATCGCTTCTTCCCGATTCCGATGTTGCGATCGATCGCTTTGGCATTGTACAACGATACTGGTTGGGCGATGCGTGATCCGTATAGCGGAATCGGTTTTATTGATATGTTGTCCACCAGCACCTGATGCACGAAATGTATCAATACGTAAGTCAGCAGAATTAATTTCAATATGAATGGACTCATCAATTTCAGGGTAAACAAAGGCCGATGCGAAAGAGGTGTGTCGATGTGCGTTTGCGTCAAACGGTGAAATTCTAACCAAGCGATGTACCCCCGTTTCTGTGCGAAGCAATCCAAAAGCGTAATGGCCTATTATTTTAATGGTGGCATTGGCAATCCCAGCGACTTCACCGGCTGATTCTTCTAGCACTTCTACTTCAAAACCTTTACGCTCTGCATAACGTACATACATGCGCAATAACATACTGGCCCAATCTTGTGCTTCAGTGCCCCCTGCGCCGGCTTGAATGTCAATAAAACAGTTATTCGCATCCATGGGTTGATTAAACATGCTACAAAATTCGAGCTGCTTTAGTTGTTTTTCAATTGCATTCACATCGCTATTAATTGCGTAGACGGTTTCTCCGTCTTGCTCGCTAATTGCCATGAACAATAAGTCCTTACTATCGGCTAAACGAGTAGAGATAGCTGTGAGTAGGTTAACTGTATCCTCTAATTGTTTTTTTTCGCGACCAATTTCTTGCGTGCGTTTTGGGTCACTCCAAACTTCGGGTTGCGCAATCAGATAAGACAAAGTGTTGAGTCGTTCAAGCTTGGTGTTGTAATTCAAATGAAGTTTGATCGCATCAGTACGGGCGACAAGATCTGTTAATTTAGATTCTGTCTGATTCAAAATTTCGGCGTCAATCATGGTGGTCATCTAAACTTTAGTTACCTCGAGGTGATAAAGGTTGCCCACTACAAAAATTGCTTGAAAAAAATGCATTGTGCCATGTTATCTTGAGTCAACAACCAGTATATTGCGCAACAAGGGTACTTAAAAATCGGTATGATGTTGTTTGTTTTCTAAAAAGATGGTGCCCAGGAGAAGACTCGAACTTCCACACCGTTGCCGGCGCTAGGACCTGAACCTAGTGCGTCTACCAATTCCGCCACCTGGGCGCAACGACACAGCGTAATCTGCTATAAAGCCTTCAACTGTGAGGCGCTAGATTATAAGGATGACCTCCATAATGTCAATATTTACGCGGTTAGCAAAACCTAAAAGCCGTATTTTGCGTCAGCAAGACCCCCATATTAAACGAGAAGTTGCAAAATATGGTAACCCTTTGCCCAGTCGTGAATATATTTTAACAATCCTTTCTCAATCCGGGGTGCCATTAAGTCCTCGTGAATTAAGTAAGCTATTTTTAATTCATGAGAATGAAGAAGTTTATTTTGAAACCCGCCTAAAAGCGATGCAACGTGATGGGCAAATCCTCATTAATCGCAAGGGGGAAATTTGTGTTGCCAGTAAGCTTAATTTAGTTAAGTGTCGTATTCAAGGTCATCAGGATGGCTATGGATTTGCAATACCTGAGGACAAAACAGTCGGTGATATTTTTTTAACAGAACAGGCGATGCGGCAAGTTTTCCATGGAGATGAGGTGATGATCCAAATCACGCGATTTGATCACCGCCAAAGACCGCAAGGTCGTATTGTTGAAGTTTTAAAGCATGCCGTTAATCAGCTCGTTGGACATGTTCATTCTCAGCACGGTATCTTGATCGTTGTGCCTGAAGACAAACATATTAAGCAAGATATCCTTATTGATCGCGAAAAGTCGCTTCATGCGAAGCAAGGTCAAGTGGTTGTCGTAGAAATACTGTGCCAACCTAATGTAAATTCTCAACCAATTGGTCAGATTATTGAGGTATTGGGTGAATATGCTGAATCGGGTATGGAAATAGAAATTGCTTTACGTAAGCATGTTTTGCCATATCTTTTTAGCGATGAAGTGATTCAAGAATCCACAAAAATATCGGCACAAGTTATGCAAAGCGATAAAAATCATCGTGTAGATTTGCGTCAATTACCTTTTTTAACCATTGATGGGGAAGATGCGCGTGATTTTGATGATGCGGTATATGCCGAGCAATCCGGGAGTAACTGGCGCTTGATGGTTGCAATTGCGGATGTGAGTTACTATATTCAACCCAATAGCGAATTAGATAAAGTAGCCTACGAGCGGGGTACTTCTATTTATTTTCCGCGACGCGTGATACCGATGTTGCCAGAAGTTCTCTCCAATGGGATTTGTTCGCTCAATCCGCAAGTAGAGCGTTTGTGTCTTGTGTGTGATATGCAAGTGACGCGGGCTGGAAAAATTAGTGCGTATCAATTTTACGAAGCAGTTATTACTTCGCAAGCACGCCTTACTTACAATCAAGTTTGGCAGTGGATTCAAAGTGATCAAACCCATCCTCATCAAACACAAATTGATGGGTTATATGCCGTATTTAAAAAACTTTTGTCAGAACGCCATCGGCGAGGTGCGATTGAGTTTGACAGTACAGAGACTCGTATGCATTTTGATGAGAATGGAAAAATTGACTATATTGAACCGGTTGTTAGAAATGAAGCGCATCAACTGATTGAAGAATGTATGTTGGCTGCCAATACTTGTGCTGCTAATTTTATTACAGAGCACAAAGCAGCTTGTTTGTACCGTGTGCACGAAGGACCTACTGCAGAAAAACTGGAAGTATTGCGTAAAATGCTTGCATTTTTTGGGCTTGATTTACCGGGTGGCGACAAGCCAGAACCGAAACATTATGCGGTATTATCTGAAAAAATACGACTTCGAGCTGATGCGCCCATGCTAGAGATTGCCTTACTCAGATCAATGCAACAAGCCATTTATAGCCCTGAGAACAAGGGTCACTTTGGTCTTGCTTACTCAAACTACGTTCATTTTACATCGCCCATTAGGCGTTATCCGGATTTATTAACTCATCGTGTTATTAAGGCGATTCTAACGCATCAGTTGGATGGGAAAAATGATTGGGAAAAAATGGGCGAGCACACTTCTTTTACCGAGCGGCGAGCAGATCAAGCCACTCGGGATGTTGAAGCATGGCTGAAAACCTATTTTATGCAGGACAAAATTGGTGAAATATTTAGTGGCAAAATCAGTGCAGTGACTAGCTTTGGTGTATTTATTTTGCTTGACAATATTTATGTGGAAGGCTTAGTGCATATATCGGCATTAGGCAAAGACTATTTTCATTATCGCCCTGAGATGCTCGCTATTGAAGGAGAGCGCACCCGCAAAGTTTATCGATTAGGGGATGCTGTGACTGTTCAGGTTACCGCTGCGAATCTTGAAAATAGGCAAATTGATTTTGCTTTGGTTGACAACCAACAATCCATTTCTAGTGAAAAGAAAAAAAATTCAAAACGCAAAAAATAATCTCATTTACCAACTCATTGATTAATCAATCAAAATGGCTTAATGGAGCGCAGTATTGTATACAGCCCCCATTGACACCCCCCCTAACTTCCCGTATAGTCCCCATCCCTGTTTTTAATACGATCTTTATACAATTTAGATTGTTTGACC